>Ga0164243_10002334_pt1 | contig 31525 bp, 31 predicted proteins | sample OricompcompostOP_FD_108781 | JGI IMG/M metagenome (GOLD analysis project Ga0164243, IMG submission 108781) | Organic Plus compost microbial communities from Emeryville, California, USA - Original compost - Organic plus compost (OP) | ecosystem: Engineered > Solid waste > Mixed feedstock >... | reverse complement strand
GCACCCCGACCTGGCGACCCTGCGGGCCGCCCTCTCCTACTGGAACACCCACCCTGATCGGGCACCGGAGGAGATCCTCACCACGGCGCTCGCCGCCGCGACACCGGCAGCACCGATCGCTTAACGGGTCTCGATCACCGCCACCACGTCCTGATCGCCGTAGCCCAGGGCCTGCGCCTGGCTGAGCAGTCCGGCACAGGAAGCCAGCAGCGGCAGGTCGGCGTCGATCTGCGTGGCGGCGTCGAGGATCAGCCGGCTGTTGTACAGGACGTCGCTCACCGAGGCCTGGGGCGAGAAGTCGCCCGCCACGAGCTTGGCGGCCTTCACCCGCGACAGCGGGCTGGCCATGGTCCCGGCGTCGAGGATGTCGCGCAGCAGCGCCCGGTCCAGGCCCCGGCCGTCGGCGAACCGGACCGCCTCCACGAGGCCGAGCATCATCGTGATCAGATAGACGTTGACGGCGAGCTTCATCTCCAGCGCCCGGGGCACCTGTCCACAGTGGAATGTGGAGGCGCAGGTCGGGCGGATCACCTCGTCGACGCGTGCGACGTCGGCGGCGTCACCGGCGAGCATCGCCACGAGTGCGCCCTGCTGCGCCGGCACGCGAGAGCCCGAGACGGGCGCCTCCACGAAGGACCCGCCCTGGGCGCGTATGTCGGCGGCCAGGCTCCGCGAGTACTCCGGCGCGACGGTGCCCATGTTGACCAGCGTGCGCCCGCCGACCGGGACGGAGAACCGGCCGTCGTGCCGGCCGAGGACCTCATCGAGCACGGCACCGTTGGCGAGCATGGCGAGGATCACGTCGCAGCTCGCGAAGACCTCCGCCGGCTGCGGCACGACCCGGGCACCGAGCTCGGCGAGACGTTGCGCCGCCGGTGCCGAGCGATTCCAGACCGTCAGCGCCGTGCCGGCGCGCACCAGATTGACCGCCATGGGCTCACCCATACGACCCAGGCCCACGAACCCGACTCTCACGCCGTGGAGCATGCCAGCGCTGGCGTCCGTCGCTCCAGAAGACATCTCGCCACGCTTGCGTCAGATCCGGCCACCAGGCCCGTGCCCGCGCGGACGGGTCAGCCGTACGGGAAGAGTTCGGACGGGAATTTTGGCGTTCTGGCCCGCGCCGGCCACGCCGGCCCTAGTGTGGAACATGACCACGGAGCAAGCGGGAGAGGTCAATCCGAAAGGATGACCTGAGAGGTCAAAAGACAGAAATGTCTTTTGACGATCCCCACTACCTGATCCGGATAATACCGGCGTAGGGAAATTGCTCCGTGGTCGCTGAGTCTCCGCCGGAGACGCTGGGACGAGTCTCCACCGGAGACCATGCTGGGCCGACGAGTGGGGCAATGGCTGATGAGGCTGTATCTCCGCCTGCTGATCCAGCACGTTCCGGCGGTGGTCCGCGCCGCCCTGGTGCTCGTGGCCGGACTCGTCGTCACGCTGGCGCTGCTGGCCGTGGTTCCCTGGCAGGTGGCGGTCATCACCGGTTGGGACGCTGCCGCGATGACCTTCGTCGTCAGCGTGTGGCGCCTGGTCAGGCGCTCCGACGGACCGACCACCATGCGACTCGCGTCACGAGAGGACGACACCCACCCCCTGGGTAGCGTGCTCCTGCTGGCGGCCTGCACGGCGAGCCTGCTCGGCGTCGGCTTCGCCCTGCGCCTGGCCGGCGAGAAGACGGGCAGCCTCAAGGCGCTGCTCATCGCCCTCGCGGTGGCCACCGTGACGCTGTCCTGGACCATGCTCAATTCCATCTTCATCCTTCGATACGCTCACCTTTACTACGGCCTCGAGCCCCGCGCGATCGACTTCGCCGGCACCGACGACGAACACCCGCCCGCCTACCGCGACTTCGCCTACCTCGCCTTCACGGTGGGCATGACCTACCAGGTCTCCGACACCCCGCTCAACCATTCGCTGATGCGACGGACCGTGCTCACCCACGCGGTGGTCGCCTTCGGCTTCGGCGTGGTGATCGTCGCGGGCGCCATCAACCTCATCGCCGATCTGGTGCGGTAACCCGCGGCGCGGTCGGTGCGGGCACGACGCGGCCCCGGACCTCGCCGAAGCCGACGCGACCACCACTGGGGGCGGGCGCGGTCGCGGTGAGCACGACCTCGTCCCCGTCGAGCAGGAAGGTCCGCTCTTCACCCCGCACCCGGATCGGGTCGCGGCCGCCCCAGGTGAGTTCGATGAGGGCCCCGCGCTGGCCGGGCTCGGGGCCGGAGATGGTGCCCGAGGCGAAGAGGTCCCCGGTGCGCAGGCTCGCCCCGTTGGCCGTCAGGTGCGCCAGCAACTGCGCCGGCGACCAGTACATCGTGCGATAGGGAGGGCGGCTGATCACCTCGCCGTTGCACTCGACCACCACGTCGACGTCGAGCCCCCACGGCTCGGACTCGCGCAGGTAGGGCAGCGGCGCCGGATCCTGGCCCGGCAACGGGACCCGGGCGGCCCGCAACGCGGCCAGCGGCACCACCCACGGCGAGACCGAGGTGGCGAAGCTCTTTCCCAGGTGCGGTCCGAGTGGGATGTACTCCCATGCCTGGATATCGCGTGCCGACCAGTCGTTGACCAGCACGGCACCGAAGACGTGCGCGGCGAAGGCGTCCACGGGCACCGGGTGGCCGAGCCGGCTCGGCACGCCCACCACGAACCCCAGCTCCGCCTCGATGTCCAGCTTGGCGGTCGGGCCGAAGGTGGGGGCGTCGGCGCCGGCGGGCATCAACTGCCCGCACGGGCGGACGATCGGCGTCCCGGAGACCACGACCGTGCCGGCGCGGCCGTGGTAACCGACCGGCATGTGCCGCCAGTTGGGCAGCAGGGGCGGAGAATCGGGCCGCAACAGCCGGCCGAGGTTGGCCGCGTGGTGCTCGGAGGCATAGAAATCGACGTAGTCGGCCACCGCGAACGGCAGGTGCAGGTTCACCGCGTCGAGGTCGTGCCAGGCGGCCGGGGGCACGCCCTGGGTCAGCGCCGCGACCAGGCGCTCCCGGACCTCGGCCCACCGTTCGGGGCCCTGCGCCAGGAAAGGGTTCAGCGCCCCGGCGGTGAAGACGCGGTCCGGTCCGGCGGCGCCCAGCGCCACCGCGAGGTCGAGGACCGCGTCACCGACCCGTACGCCGACCCGGGCCGGTCGTCCCGGCAGGGAGAAGACGCCGTACGGCAGGTTGTCGATGCCGTACGGCGAATCCTCCGGGACGGGTTTCACCGGGCGGGCCCGCGGCCGGACCAGGTCCAGGCGTAGGCCGGGTCCTCACAGGCCAGCCCCGCCTCCCCCAACTCCAGCGGCCGGAACGTGTCCACCATGACCGCCAGCTCGTCGAAGAACTCGACGCCCAGCGACCGCTCCACGGCGCCGGGCTGCGGCCCGTGGCTGTGCCCCGCGGGATGCAGGCTGATCGACCCCTGCCCGATGCCCGAGCCCCGGCGCGCCTCGTAGTTGCCGCCGCAGTAGAACATCACCTCGTCGGAGTCGACGTTGGCGTGGTAGTACGGCACCGGGATGGCCAGTGGGTGGTAGTCCACCTTGCGCGGCACGAAGTTGCAGACGACGAAATTCGTCCCTTCGAATACCTGGTGCACCGGCGGCGGCTGGTGGACCCGACCGGTGATCGGTTCGTAATCGGCGATGTTGAACGTGTACGGGTAAAGGCAGCCGTCCCAGCCGACGACGTCGAAGGGATGGGTGGGCAGCACATACCGGGTGCCGGTCACGCCCCGGGCACCGCGGTGCTTCACCAGCACCTCGACATCGGTCCCCTCGGCCAGCAGCGGCTCGGTCGGGCCGTGCAGGTCGCGCTCGCAGTAGGGCGCGTGCTCCAGCAACTGGCCGTACCGGGAGAGGTAGCGCTTCGGCGGGGCGATGTGCGAGTTGGCCTCGATGACGTACAGGCGCAGCGGCTCGTCACCCTCGGGCAGCCAGCGGTGGGTGGTGCCGCGCGGCACGATGACGTAGTCGCCCTGCCGCGCCGTCAGGGCGCCGAACACGGTCTCCACCCGGGCCGCGCCCGACTCGACGTAGCCGCACTCGTCGCCGATCGCGTTGCGGTACAACGGGCTCGGCGCGCCCGCGACCACATAGGAGATGCGCACGTCGGCGTTGCCGAGCACCAGTCGCCGGCCGGTGACCGCGTCGACCGTCGCCCACTCCCGCCCGGGAAAGAGCGCGTGCAGCTTCAGGTGTCGCGGCAGCAGCGGCCGGTTCTCGGTCAGCGACTGGTCGCCGAGGTCCCAGGGTGACGCGTCAACCATCGCCGACGGAATCTCGCGGTGGTAGAGCAGGGAGGAGTCGCTGGAGAACCCCTCCGCACCCATCAGCTCCTCCCGGTACAGTCCGCCGTCGGGCGTGCGGTGCTGGGTGTGCCGCTTGGGCGGGACCGAACCCACGCTGCGGTAGTACGCCACGTCGCTCCCTTCTGGACAGCCTTCCCCGGAACGGTCAGAAGTTGCCTCGCCTGGCCTGCTCACGCTCCAGCGCCTCGAACAGCGCCTGGAAGTTGCCCTTGCCGAAGCCCAGCGAACCATGCCGCTCGATGAATTCAAAGAACAGCGTCGGCCGGTCGCCCACCGGCTTGGTGAAGATCTGGAGCAGGTACCCGTCCTCGTCGCGGTCCACCAGAATCCCGCGCGACTGCAACTCCTCAATCGGCACCCGGACCTGGCCGATCCTCGCCCGCAACGCGGGATCGGTGTAGTACGACGCCGGCGTGTCCAGGAACTCCACCCCACGGGAGCGCAGGACATCGACGGTGGTGATGATGTCGTTGGTGGCCAGGGCGAGATGCTGGGCGCCCGGACCGGCGTAGAACTCCAGGAACTCGTCGATCTGCGAGCGCTTCTTGCCGATCGCCGGCTCGTTGAGCGGGAACTTCACCCGATGGTTCCCGCTCGCCACGACCTTGCTCATCAGCGCGGAGTACTCGGTGGCGATGTCGTCGCCGATGAACTCGGCCATGTTGGTGAAGCCCAGCACGCGGTTGTAGAAGTCGACCCAGTGGTCCATCCGGCCGAGTTCGACGTTGCCCACCACGTGGTCCAGGGCCTGGAACAGCCGCCGGGGCGCGCCGGCCGGCGGTCGCACCGACGAGGTGCGAGCGACGTAGCCGGGCAGGTACGGGCCGGTGTAGCGCGACCGGTCGACGAGCGTGTGCCGGGTCTCGCCATAGGTGGCGATCGCGGCGAGCCGCACGGTGCCGTGGTCGTCGGAGATGTCGTGCGGTTCCTCGAGGATGGTCGCGCCCTGGCGCCGGGCGTGCGCGATGCAGCGATCCACATCGGGCACCTCCAGGGCGATGTCGACGACCCCGTCGCCGTGCCGGCGGTGGTGGTCCAGCACCGGGCTGTGCGGGTCGACCCCGCCCTTGAGGACGAAGCGCACCGCGCCCGAGCGCAGCACGTAGGCATGGTGGTCGCGGTTGCCGACCTCCGGTCCGGAGTAGGCGACCAGCTCCATGCCGTACACGTTCTGGAAGAACTGCGCGGCCTGGGTCGCGTTGCCCACCGCCCACACGATCGCGTCCCAACCGGTGACGGGGAACGGATCGCGGGCGGCGTCGTAGTCGACGAGTCCGACGAGCTGGCGCAACTGCTCAAGATCGAGCTCGGCCAGCCGCTCCTGGCTGGTGAGGGTCATGGTCTGGTCTGCGGTCATCGGTGGCTCCTCGATGAGCGGCCGGTGGAGACGCGGCCCGGTGGAGACGCGGTCATTGCATGCGCAGGCCGCTATGCTGCGCAAGAGTGCGCCGGATTGCTGGGCGAACTGTACGAACAGCCGGCCTGATCGCCCGGCTGACTAGTCATATTGACCAGGAACGGGGGCGGTCTTCCTGATGTCGGCACTGGACAGCCTCGACATCGACCTGTTGCGGGCCCTGCGCGAGCGTCCCCGGGCCGGGGTGCTCGAACTGTCGCGCGTCCTCGGCGTGGCCCGGGGGACGGTGCAGGCCCGGCTGGACCGGCTGGAGCGGACCGGCATCATCACCGGTTACGGTCCCGACATCGATCTGGAAGCGGCCGGCTATCCGGTGCAGGCGTTCGTCAGCCTGGAGATCGCCCAGGGCGCGCTCGACGACGTGACCGCCGCGCTGACGGCACTGCCCGCGGTGGTGGAGGCGTACGCGACGACCGGGTCGTCGGACATCCTCTGCCGGCTCGCGGCGGCCTCGCACGCTGAGCTGCGTGACGCGCTGCTCACGCTCAACCGGTCGCCGCAGGTCGCGCGATCGACGAGCGTCGTGGTGCTCTCGGTGGTCGTGGCGCCCCGCACCCTGCCGTTGCTCGCCGCCGCGCCCCGCAGCTCACCCCGGCGCGCGCCGGGCTACCGCGACAACGGCGACGCGGCGCCGACTCACTGACGCGGCGCGGGAGCGCGGCATCGGGCTGACCGCCCGGCGGAATCGCCCGTTCCCCCACGCGCGCGCCGTCACCGGACGCAGAATCGGCGCAGGGGGGCGCGTGATGACGAGACTGCACAGGCTCTACCAGGAGCAGGGCCAGAGCCCGTGGCTGGACAACCTGACGCGCGGGTACCTGCGCGACGGCACGCTGGCCCGGTTCGTGGACGACGGCATCCGGGGCGTCACCGCCAACCCGACCACGCTGGCCAAGGCGATGGAGGGCTCGGACGCCTACGACGACCAGCTCATCGGGCTGCTCCGCGCCGGCCACTCGATCCGGGACGCGTTCTGGGAACTGGCGATCGACGACATCCGGGGCGCGCTCGACGTGCTGTGGGACACCTACGACGACAGCGACGGCTCGGACGGGTTTGTCTCGATCGAGGTCGATCCCGCGCTCTACCGGTCCACCGAGGCGACCATCGCCATGGCGCGGGACCTGCACGAGCGCATCGCGGCGCCGAACCTCTTCGTCAAGATACCCGGGACCGAGGAGGGCGTACCGGCGATCGAGACGATGATCGCGCAGGGACGCAGCATCAACATCACGCTGATCTTCTCCCTCGACCGGTACGCCCAGGTCATCGAGGCCTATCTGTCCGGGCTGGAGGCGCTCGCCGAGCGGGGCGGCGATCTGTCCACTGTGCACAGTGTCGCCTCCTTCTTCGTCAGCCGCGTCGACACGGAGGTGGACCGGCGACTGGACGACCTCGCCCGGCGCGGCTCCACCGACGCGCTGGACCTGAAGGGCCGGGCCGCGGTGGCGCAGGCGAAGCTCGCGTACCAGCTGTTCCGGCAACGCTTCTCCGGACCGCGGTGGGAACGGCTCGCCGAGCAGGGCGCGCGGCTGCAGCGTCCACTGTGGGCGTCGACGTCCACGAAGGACCCGCAGCTGCCGGACACCCTCTACGTCGACGAACTGATCGGCCCCGACACGGTCAACACCATGCCGGAGGTCACCATCGCGGCATACGAGGACCACGGGCGGGTACGGCGGTCCATCGATGCCGACGCGGACGACGCGGCCGACGTGCTGCGCTGGCTGGGCGAGGTGGGCATCGACATGACCGACGTGGGCCTGACGCTGGAGGAGCAGGGTGCCGCAGGCTTCCAGGAGTCCTTCACCCGCGTGCTGCGGGTCCTGGAGTCGAGGGCTCACGACCTCGTCGGCCGGTGACCATGGACTGGGCTGGCTGGGGCGTGTTCGGCCTGCTCGCCACGATGGTGCTGACCTGCGTCATGATCATCGCGCAGATGGCCGGGCTGACCCGGCTCGATCTGCCCCTGCTGCTGGGGACGATCGTCACGCCCGATCCTGACCGCGCCCGGGCAGCCGGGTTCTTCGTCCACCTGGCGGTGGGGCAGGTCTTCGCCCTCGGCTACGCCGCCACCTTCGCCCTGCTCGGCCAGGCGACCTGGTGGTTGGGTGCCATCCTCGGGCTGGTGCACGTCATGATCGCGCTCACCGTGCTCGTCCCGATGCTGGCCGGCGTGAATCCCCGCATGGCCTCCTACCGGTCGGGGCCCTCCTCCACCGCGGTGCTCGAACCGCCAGGCCTGTTGGGCCTGAACTACGGCATCCAGACCCCGCTCGTGGCTGTCGTGGCCCACCTGATCTACGGCGCCGCGCTGGGTGTCCTGCTCGTGCCGCGGTAACGGTCGCGGCGGCGGAACGTGCGAACCGACCAGCCACCGATCGAGGACTACGGCCTCATCGGCGACACCCGTACGGCGGCCCTCGTCGCCAGTGATGGCGCCATCGACTGGCTGTGCGTGCCGGCCTTCGACGGCGTCCCGGTCTTCGCGCGCCTCGTCGGCGGCCCGCGGGCCGGCACGTTCCACCTCGGGCCGGCCGGTCCCGCCCTCGTCACGAACCGCCGCTACCGCCCCGAATCGGCCACGCTCGACACCACCTGGGACTGCCCGGGCGGCACCCTGGTGCTGACCGAGGCGATGGTGGCGGAGGTCGGTGGGCAACTGCTCCCCACGACCCTGCTCGTCCGCCGGCTCACCGCGCGCGGCGGACCCATCGAGGTAGCCATCGATTTCGACCCTCGCTTCGGCGAGCACCACGACCGGCCGACGGTGCGGCACCGGTCCGACGTGGTGTTCTGCCGGTGGCGACACCTCGCGCTGTCGGTGCAGGCCAGTGGTGGACTCGTCATCGAACCGGGCCGGCCCGTGACGGCGGTCGTGACCCCGGAGCAGCCGCTCACCGTGGCGGTCTGCTTCGCTGATCGCGAGCCGCTGATCCACGTGCCACCCGCCGCCGCCTGGCACGCGCTGGAGCGCGACGAGCGCCGATGGCAGCAGTGGTGCCGTGACATCACCGACGACCTGCCCCACCACCGCGATGCCGTCGTGCGTAGCCTGCTGACCCTGCGCCTGTTGACCCACTCGCCCACCGGCGCCCCGGTCGCCGCCCCCACGACCTCGCTGCCCGAGCAGCTCGGCGGGGTGCGCAACTGGGACTATCGCTTCGCCTGGCCCCGCGACGCGAGCATCGGCGTGGCCGCCTTCCTCGCGGTCGGCAAGGACAACGAGGCCCGTCGCTTCATGGCGTGGCTGCTCAACGCCACCCGGCTGGACCGGCCGCGTCTGCCGGTGCTGTTCCGCCTGGACGGTCGCCGACCCCGACCGGAGCGGGAGATCCCGGGGTGGCCCGGTTACGCGCACAGCGCACCCGTACGGGTCGGCAACGGTGCCGCCGACCAACGCCAGCTCGACGGGTACGGCTGGGTGCTCGACGCCGCCTGGCTGCTGACGCGGGCCGGCTGGCCGCTGCACGGCGAGACCTGGCGGGCGATGTCCGGGTTCGCGGACACCATCGCGGCGAACTGGCACCACACCGACGCGGGCATCTGGGAGGTGCGCGGCGACGAGGCCCACCACGTGCACTCGAAGCTCATGGCCTGGCTCGCCCTCGACCGCGCCCTCCGCATCGCCCGCACGCGACCCACCCCCGCCCGGCGCGTCCGCCGATGGAGCCAGCAGCGCGACGCGTTGGCGGCGGAGATCCGGGAACGCGGCTTCGACCCGGCACTGGGCAGCTACACGCGCAGTTATGGTTCTACCGATCTCGATGCAGCGCTGCTGGTGCTGCCGCTACTGGAGATCGAACCACCGGACTCGCCGCGCGTGCACGGCACGATCGAGGCGGTGCGACGGGTGCTGGGCGCCGGCGGGCCGCTCGTCTACCGGTACACACCCGGCAACGACGGGCTGCCGGGCACCGAGGGCGCCTTCGTCGCGTGCTCGTTCTGGCTCGTGCAGGCGCTCGCCCGCACCGGGCGGCGACGGGAGGCCGAGGAACTCTTCGACGAGCTCGTCGCGTGGGGCGGCCCGCTCGGCCTGTACGCCGAGGAGATCGATCCGGTGACCCGGGCGGCGCTGGGCAACTATCCGCAGGCGCTGAGCCACGCCTCTCTGGTGCAGGCCGCCCTCGCGCTGCGTGACGCCGCCCGGGCTGCCGCACCCTGATCGTTCGTGGCCTACCCGCCCGAGCTGCTACACGGGCTGGGCCCGGGGTCATCCACGAGGGAGAATGAGCCGCATGTCGACCCGGGCGCGCGTGATCGTGACGATCGCCGTCGTCATCGCCGTGGGCGGTGGCGCGGCCCTGTACTGGTTCCAACCCTGGCGGCTGTTCACCAACAGCACCGTGCAGGAGACCCTGCCCAGCGCCGCACCGTCGTCCTCGCTGGGGACCAGCGCGGCCCCGTCACCACAGCCGCCGCAGAACGTGCTGCTCGCGACGGGCACGCTGATCTCGCACGAGCACGAGTCGCGGGGGTCCGTGCGCCTGATCCGTCTGGCCGACGGCCGGACGCAGTTGACGCTCGAAGGGCTCGCCACCTCCGACGGGCCCGACCTGCACGTGTGGCTCACCGACCAGCCCGTGCGGCCCGGGCGGGACGGATGGTTCGTCTTCGACGACGGCCGTTACATCGAACTGGGGCCGCTCAAGGCGAACAACGGCGACCAGGTGTACGACGTGCCCGCAGGCACCGATCTGACCGGCATCATCAGCGTGACGATCTGGTGCAAACGGTTCTCCGTCTCCTTCGGCGCCGCCCCGCTCAACCCCGCCTGAGGATGACAAAGTCACAGTCGTGCGGGGCTGGTCCGTGGTTGCGGGCGTGGTCTAGGTTGGGCGGCTAACGACTGGTTGAGATCAAGGACGGCAACACATGCGGGCGAGGGTAGGCGTACTCCTGGCGGTCACGGCGATGGCGCTGATCGGTTGCGGCACGAAGGCGTCACCGTCGTCCTCGGGCGACCCGACTGGTGACCCGTCAACCTCGGGTGGCACGAGTGGCGTGGTCACGGCGCCGCCGACGAGCGAGGCACCCACCGTGAGTGTGCCGACCACCTCGGCCGACCTGATCGCCTACATCCAGAACGGCACCGAGCGCAGCCCCGACAACTACGCCGACGAGTACGGTGGGATGGTCTCGTTCAGCACCCCGAGCGGCAACATCTCGTGCGGCTTCGCCATCACCGACACCTGGGTGATGTGCTGGGTCGACAAGAACTCCTGGCCCACGATCGCGGCGAAGACGTGCGAGGACGGGGACTGGAACGCGAACTGGGTCACCGCCGCCAAGGGTGGCGTCAAGCGCGGGGCGTGCCTGAGCGAGCAGCCCTTCCCCATGCCCGGCGAGGTGCTTCCGTACGGCAGCTTCCTGTCCATCGGGCAGATCGCGTGCCGCAGCGAGGCCACCTTCCTCGCCTGCGCGAACCTCCCCACGGGCAACGGTTTCGTCGTCTCCAAGGCGACCCTGCAGACGTACGGGCCCGCCCTGCCCTGACGCGTGGGGCGGCCGTACGGCTTGGCCTCACCCGCCAGCCGTACGGTCGCCCTCAACCAGGGGCAGGTCGTCGGAGCAGAACAGGCGCCCGTCGTCGGTGACCACCGCCGACGCGTATCCCTCCACTGTGGACAACCAGTCCAGGCCGGCGCGGCCCATGGCCACGGCCGCCGTCGCCAGGCCGTCCGCCTCGCCCAGGTCGGGGCCGACCACGGTGACCGAGCGCAGCCCCACTGCTGGTCCCCCACGGTAGGGGTCGAGCACGTGGTGCCCGCGTTCGTACACCCCGGAGGTCGCCACGGCCAGGTCGGTCCCGGCGAGCACGCAGCACACCTGGTCCATCTCGAACGGATGCCGCACCGCCACCCGCCACGGCTCGCCGCGACCGGACCGGCCCCGCACCCGGACGTCGCCGCCCGCGTTGACGCAGTGGTTGGCCGCGCCGGCCGCCAGCAGCCGGTCCGAGACGACCTGCACCGCCCAGCCCTTCACGAAGCCGGACGGGTCGAGCCGGCCGGTGGCGTAGACATCGAAGTATCCACCCGTACGGTTCCACAGGGCGGCGCAGCGGGAGAGCACCTCGCGCATGTCGGGTGAGACCTCGACCTGCCGGCCGGCGTTGAGCTGGCTGACCTCGCTGTCGCCACGGTAGGTGCTGAACCGGGCGTCGACGGCGTGCAGGAGCGCGAAGGCCTCGTCCATCAGCTCCGCGACGCGGGCCGGCGGCAGCGGATCGACGATCTCCACGCTGGCGTCGGTGCCCATGACCGCCTCGACCCGGCGCATCTCAGGTGCGGCCCGCCTTCGCCAGCGCCGAGCGCAGCGACTGCTGGTAGGCCTCGCTCGTCCAGGTCGCGCCGGAGACGGTGTCGAAGTCGGCGCCCTGCGCGGCCAGCGCCCGTTCCCGCAGGATCGGCCCGACCCGGGCCGACAGCGTCACCGACCGGGCCTCGTCGCCGGGCAGCTCCACCGCGACCACGTCGATGATCCGTCCATTCGCGACAGTGATCTGTACGGTCACGTAACCGAACTCGGTGTAGGCACTGTCGCCGGTGTAGGTGAAGCCGGAGACCGGGCTGGCCAGCGGGGTCGGCGTCACCCCGGGCGCCGCCGTCATCCCGGGCGCGGCCGTGGGTGGCTCCGCCGTCGGTGGCTGCGTCGTGGGTGGCTTCTCGGGCGTCGGCGTCCGCGGCTGGGCCCGGGCCTGCTCGGGCGCCCGGATCGCCCCGGGCGCGCTCTTGAGCGACAGCAGCAGGGTGAGCCCGGCGAACAGGCCCGCCGCGGCGAGCACCAACCGGCGCAGGTCTGGGGACACGGCGCGGCCCTCCTCAGAACTCGAACAGCGTGTCGTGCACCTGGCGCCGGCGCACCCCGGCCTGCCGCAGCGCGGCCCGCAGCGCGTCGACGAAGCCCCGGGGTCCGCACATGTAGACGTCCCGCTGGGCCACGTCGGGGACGAGCTGCAGGAGTCCCCGCCCCGTCAACAGTGCCCGGGACGCGGGTTCATCCCGGGACCCGATCACGTACCAGATGCTGGCGTTGCGCTCCTCTGCGAGGCGATCCAGCTCCTCGCGCAGCACGACATCGTCGAAGGTGCGGGCGCGGTAGATCACGACGGTCTTGAGCGGAAGCTCCTCCAGCAGCGCGCGGATCGGCGCGATCCCGATGCCCGCCGCGACGAGCAGCGCCCGCGGGCGGGTCCGGTGGCTGGCCGTGAACGATCCCATCGGGCCCTGCGCCCACACCCGTACCCCCGGGGTGAGCCGGCGCAGGCGGGCGGTGTGGCCACCGACGGCCTTGACCGTCAGACGCAGCCACTGCGGGTGGGCCGCGGCCGAGAGCGAGAACGGGTGGGACTGCCACCACAGCCCCGGGGCGAGGAAGCGCCAGCGGTAGAACTGGCCGGCCTGGGCGGCCCCGTGCAGGTCCCGTCCGGTCAGGTAGAGGGAGACGGTGTCGGGGCCCTCCCGCACCACCTGCGCCACCCGGAACTCGTGCCGGCGGTTCATCAACACGGGCGCGACCACCCGTCCCCAGATCAGGCACCCCACCACGCCCAGGTAGAGCAGCAACCAGTAGTAGCGGCCGAAACTGGGCCGGAACAGTTGCTGACCGTTGGCGAACTGGTGCCCGTACGAGAGCAGCAGCACGAGATAACTCGCCGCGTGCAGGAGCCGCCACAGTTCGTACGGCAACGCCGCGCGGACGGCGCGCACGGCCAGCAGGCCGACCGCGACGAGGATCGCCGTGGCCACGACCGCGCTGGTCAGATCCTCGTACTCCGACAACAGGATCCCGACCTCGGCGACCGGGTTCGTCCGGTCCAGCACCGTGTAGCCGACGAGGATCAACGCGGCGTGGGTCAGCACCGTCAGCAGCAGGATCCCGCCGAGGTCGCGGTGCCAGCGGGTGATGCGCTCCGCGCCGACCAGCCGCTCGACGAACTCCACCCGACTGCGCAGCAGCACCTGGAAGAGCAGGACATATCCAGCTATCAATCCGGTGATGCGGCCACCCTGGACGAACAGCTCACCATGGTTGGTGATCGATCCCGCGGGGGTGTCGGTCCACCAGGCCAGCAGCGCGAGGGCGAGCCCGACCCAACCGAGCGCCGCGAACAGGACCGGGCCACCGCGTCCGTGCTTCTCCGGGGGCCGGCGCAGTTCCCGCCGCTGTTCAGTCCAGGTCACGCCGAGCGAGCCTAGGCGAACAGCTTCATCGGTGCGAACCTGTGGTTCGGGAAGATCGACGCGACCTCGCCGTCGGTCAGCCCGAAACGCCCCTGCATGACGGAGCCGAAGACATCGAACATGTTGTTGAAGGCGGGCAGGTCGCCACGTTGCAGGGAGCCGAAGCCCGACCAGGTGCCCAGCAGCGAGCTGCTGAACTTCTTGTTCCGGCCGGACAGCAGGATCACCGGACCGCCGTGGCCATGGTCGGTGCCGCTACCGGTCTGGGCGACCCGACGCCCGAACTCGGTCGAGATCATCACCGTGACGTCGTCACCCTGCGGGCCGAGGTCCTGATAGAACATCGCCAACGCGGTGGCGAGGTCCTTCAACCGCTCGTAGAGGAAGCCGCCCTCGTGCGGGCCCTCGTTCTCGTGGGTGTCGTAACCACCGGTGCCCACCGTGGCTACCCGCACGTTGGCGCCGCGCTTGATGAGCAGGGCCAGCTCCTTGAACGCCGCGCCCACCTGGCCCTCGTAGGTGACGCCCGGCGCCGGCTGGTAGGGCGTGGCGGTGAGCTGCTGGGCGGTGGCGAGCGCGCTGAGCCCCGACGCGACCACCGACTCCAACGGATGGTCCAGCCCGGCGAAGAGTTGCCGGATCGCGTTGACCGTCGGTTCCCGGAACTTCTTGTCCCCGTTGAGACTCAGCGACGTCAACGCGTTGAACGACAGACTCGGGTTGGTGCCGATCAGCGAGCGGGGCAGGGTGGTGCCGATGCCGACGCTGCGGAAGGTGGTGCCCGGGCCGAGCTTGTCGAGGAGCGCGTCGAGGAAGCCACGCCCGCCCGTCTCGGACGGCAGCCCGCCCAGGTTGCAGGCGTCCTGCGCCTGGAAGTGGCTGCGCGACAGGCGGGGGTCGGCCACCGCGGGGACGAAGGCGAGCTGGCCGTTGTTCAGCATCCCCTGCAGCGGGGCGAAGGCCTGGGTCAGCTTGAAGTTGCGCGCGATCGGGATCGGCCCGGCGGCGGGCAGCACCAGGTCAGGCCGTTCCTTGCGCAGGAAGGCGTCGTCGGCGGGGGCGACCAGGGCCAGCCCGTCCAGGCCCCCGTAGAGAAAGACGTGGATGAGCGTGCCGCCCGGCGTGGCACCGAAGGACGCCCGGGTGGAGACGAACTGGCTGGTCGCCAGGGCGGTCATGGTGGCGGCGACGCCCGAGAAGAAGGTGCGGCGGGTGATGCCTCGCCCGTCCTGCTGCTGCTCCTCGAGTTCGTTGAGCGTACGGAAACGGTCGCGCAGTTCGGCGTTCTCCTGGGCCACGGCCTGAGCCTCGGCGCGCAGCAGCGCCTCACCCGGGTTGTCGGCCAGTCGCCGCAGCGGCGGTGGCTGTTCGCTTCTCGTGCTCATGCGTCGCTGGCTCCCGCTATCGGAGGTGGTGCAGGGGTGAGGCGAGGATGGCGCGGGCCACCGCGCGCGAGGCTCCCTGGAGGGTGGCATTCACGGTCGCGGTGGCCGGCAACCCGGCCACGCTGAGCAGCACGTCGCGCTGGCCGGGCGTGAGGGACCGTGAGGTCAACGTGCGGGCGAGCGCCTCCACGTACTCTCCCGCCGTCGTGGGCGGGTTGGCGCCGGCGAGTTCGGCCGGCCCGCGGTAGGTGAACATCTTCCGCGATCCGTTCACGATGTTGAATGCCTCGTTCCATAGCCGGATCATCGTGCCGCCCGAGGTCCAGGCGACGAAGACGTCCGGGTAGCCGTCCGGGGTCGGGTAGCCGGCCGGCGAGTGGCCGACCGCGGCAAGGAAGTCACGCAGTTGGCGCAGTCCCTGCAGGAACGGGGTGGTGTTGGGATCCTTGTTCTCGAACGACGCCGGGGTCTGTGGCGAGACACCCAGCGCCCGGTAGGTGGCCACGATGTACTCTCCGGGCCGGCGCACCTTCTGCCCCACCGCACCCCAGAACCGGGTCGAGCACAGCAGCGTCGACAGCATCGGCTTGATGGCGCCGTTGTTGTCCAGATAGGACTGTGCCATCGCGTCGACCAGCGCCTCGGGTGGGTCGTCCGAAACGAGCCGGGTGGCCAGGCTCCGCGCGATGTGGCGAGCCGTGGACGGATGCAGGGCCAGATAGCGGAAGTACGCCTCAGCCGCCGCCTCGCCGCCCGCCGCCGTCGCGTTGGGATGCTCGAACCCCATGATCTTCACGGGACCGACGGCGTGCTGGTCGGCACGGTAGAGGTACTTGTCGTCGCGGATGCTGTGCCCCGTCTGCAGGATGGCCGCCTGCCGGACGTCGTCCTCGGTGTAGCCGCCGTCCACGCCGACCGAGTACAGCTCCAGATTCTCCCGGGCGAGGTTCTCGTTGATCGCGTTCTTGCGCGACTTGTCCTGGTCGAGGTACCGCAGCAGGGCCGGGTGCCGGTTCGCGGCCACGAACATGTCCGGATAGTTGTCCAGCGCGTACCGGCGGATCACGTCCCGGTCGAACGGCCCGCGCACCGGCTCGCCGCCGTCGATGTCCGCGGCGACGTGCAGGAAGTCGTTCCAGAAGTCGACCATCACCTCGAACAACTGGCGCCGGGACCAGATCTGGCGTGCGATCGTCGCCTCGACCCACTCGCGGCCGGGCCGGATCCCCTTGGCCCGGTTGGCTTCCGCGCTGGCTCGCAACTCGTCGATGGACTTGCCGAGCGTGGTCAGGTCGGCGAGCTTGGCGTCCAGCGCGGAGTCGTCGATGGTCTGCGGCTCCAACTGCTGGGCGATCCAGGCGCTGATGCCCACCTCGCGGACCTCGGCGACCAGCGCGGGCGTCGCCCCGAACGTCAGCCGGCTGACCGCGTGCAACACCGGATCCCACGGCAGCGGCGCGTTGGCGTCGACCACCGCGGCGGCGGCCGCCTCGTCCGGGCTGCCGAGGATGCCCGCCGACTGCGGGGCCTGCTCGTCGCGATCGCGGCCCTGGCGCGTGGAGGTCAGGCCGCCGAACAGGACGCTGCCCAGGTCCAGCCCCTGCGGGGCGAACGCCACCACCGCGCCCGCGGCGGCGGCACCCATGCCGATCAACGCCTTGCGTCGGCTGGGGCGCGCGGGTGCCGGCGGTTCGACGCGGTCCACGTCGAGGACCCGCCGCCCGGTGGTGTCGGTGCCGTCGCCGGTCACCCACCGCGACCGTCCTGGCTTCTCCGCGTCGTACGGGTGCTCCGGCCCGGGTCGCGGCGGCATCCCTGGCTGGGTCGGTACGGTCACCGGCTGCCGGCGACCGGGTGTGGAGTCCGCGCTGCCCGGAGCGGGTCGCTGCTCGTAGGTCCGTTCGTCGTACCCGTCAGCGGCGAAGGGCGCCGGTGTCGTCCCTCGGCCTCGGTACCGGCCGCCACGCCCGCGCGACGGCTGTTCGCTCGTCATCCGCTCGTCCGATCATGGTTCGGCCCGTTCGGCGCTCGTCGGCGCCCGGCCGGATGACTCTAGCAGCAGGCATGCCCCTCCTCAACACACCGATCGATGCCTCCGCAACCGTGCGTCGGGTCGGTCACTTGCCGGTCCTTCGCCGCACGGCGGGGCGGACCAGCTCGGGCATCACGCGCCTCATGAACTTATCGAAATGAGGAACTGTGAAGGCGGCATATCCATGCTGAGGCGTATAGAGCAGGCCCATATTGATGAGCTCGGCCCGTGTCGGTGCCACCTGGGGCGACGTCCGGCCGAGCTTGTCCGCGACATCTGCGGCCCTCTGCGGTTCGGGGCCAAGCGCAGCCATCGCACGAAGGTAGACGCGCTGGGCCTCGGTCGTCCGGTCCAGACGAACTCTGAAGAACGATGAGTCGAGCTTGCTCTCATACAGCGGATGCGCCTGCTCGACGTCCGTAGCCGACACGGTCGGACCATCAGCCACCCCCCACACGGCATACCCCAGTTCCTGAAGGAAGTACGGGTATCCGCCAGTCACCTCGATCGCCCTATCGAGCGCGGCAGGGGCGAAGTCGACGCCCTCCTCCCGAGCTGGCAGCAACAGGGCACGCCGTGCGTCCTCTGGCGTGAGGTTCCCGATCACCGGGAACTTGAAGAGACGCTCCGCGTACGACTTCGCGTCACCGGCCAGCTTGGCGATCTGCGGCAGACCCGCGCCCACAAGCGTCACGGGTACGCGACGCTGCACGGTCTTGTGCAACGCGGCGATAAGTGCCTCGAGTTGCCCAGCGCTCAGGAACTGGATCTCGTCGACCAGCAGAACCACGCCGCGGTTCGCCGAGGCCGCCGCCTCCCCGACCGCGACAAACAGATCGGTGAGGTCACGGCTGAGGTCACCGGCGTCGCCGAAGCCTGGTTGCGCGTCGGCGTCCAAACCCACCGACAGCGTCCCGTCCGGGTCGACGCTCACGGAGAAGGACTTGAGGACGCCCGCTGCGCGGTGAAAGCGATCCGTCCACCTGGCCTTGGGTGACAACCCGAACAGCGCCGTGCGCATCGACAGGGCCATGCTTCTTCGGAAGTTCGCATCGTCGCGTTTCGAGACCTCCTCCTCGATCACGACCCAATTCTGTGCCAGCGCCTCGTGGCGGAAGCGCCCAAGCAGCACCGTCTTGCCGACTCCCCGAAGGCCTGTAACGATCATCGAGGGGTTCCGCTCCTGCGTTCGGGGTGTAGGGGTTCTTCAGCGGATCCACGCGGTGAGTTAAGCAAAGTTAGGTGGCTTTTGCTACTTTTCCTAAAGTTAACTAAAGTGACCTAAAGTCTCCTAACTTTCCTCACTTTGGTCCTCGCCGGGGCTATCGGCGTAGCCGAACCCGGCGCCGCCCCACACCAGGGTGCCCATGCTGGTGCTAGCGTCCCCGTTGCATCGACTGACGCGATCAGACGACGGGACGGCAACGTCATGCCAGACCTTCCACCGGCCCCCACCCTGGGCGACTTCCAGGACTATGTGCGCACGCTCGAGGAGCAACGCGGCTTCTCCGGCAACTCGATCGAGCAGACCGCTCTGCTCATGGGTGAAGAGGTCGGCGAGCTGTTCAAGGCCATCCGCAAGCGTCTGCGGATGAGCGTGGACGCCAACAGCGCGGTCGGGGAGGTCGACCAAGAGCTGGCCGACGTGCTGATCTACCTTTGCTCCCTCGCGAACCGCCTCGGCGTGGATCTCGAAACGGCCTTCCGCGCCAAGGAAGAAGTCAACAAGCAGCGCACGTGGACGTCGGCGCTTCCTGCGCTGCCGTGATGAAGTGCATCAGCTGACTCGGTGAACCGTCGGCGGGCGTGGGGGCGTGCGGGAGGTGCAGCAACTCCGTCCACCGGCCGAGGAGGGTGCCGAGAAGCATGCAGCACCACCGCAGAATCCACGTCGATGAAGCCCATACTCGGCAGATCATGGCGGAGGTGGGCGCCATGAAGTCCGACGCGGGCAACGCGCGCTCGCAGCTCGCCTCGGCTCGCCAGCCCATCCAACCGCCCGGCCAGGTGTGGTCCTTGGCCGACCGGCTGGTGACGGCGTGGGACCAGCGCTGCCACGCGCTGAGCAACTGGTACGACCACCTGGCGGCCAGGCTCGGGGCGCTGGAGGCCAACCTCGAGGCGGCACGCGGAATGCATCGTCGCGCCGAGGAGAGCGCGTCGGACCTCGCCAGGAAGGGCATGGACTGATGTCAGCGTCAGCGCCGCACGCGGGGCCGGGCTGGTCCGAGGCACTCAGGTTGGCCACGGGCTACGAGGCCGACCTTCGCGGTCTCTGCAATGGCAACGCCATGATCTCTCCGACGCTGTTCGTCTATGGGAAGGCGGCGAGCGGCGCCGGGGTGCAGATGGAAAACAACGCGGGACAGCCCGCGATCGACCGCTTGGTCGAGGAACTGGCCAACCTCGCGGAGATCATGCCGTCGCTGCAGTCCGGCCAGTTCAGACTCATGGACATCGAGCTCCTTCGTGAGGCGACGACCCTCATGGCCCGGCAGTCGGCGACCTTGGCCGACCTGCGGATGTACGCTGGTCGGCTTGTCGCCGCGTCCGGCCCCTCCGCCGATGGCCCGGACGGGGCGTTCCGGAGCAGCCTCGCCGCCGAGCTAGCCCGCCTCGAAGACCACGTTTCCGCGCAACTGGCTGTCCATCAGACCGGCGAACGGCCTATCGAGGACCTCCTCGACGACGCCGCACAGGCATTGAGTTCCTTTGGCACGCGGATGGCCCGTGCCTTCTACGAGGCGAGGCCGACCCTGGTCGAGGTCGCGACGTCGTTCTGGGAAGGGGCGAGGACGAACATCGATGCCTATTGGAAAGAGAACGGCTGGGGGCCCGGCGGGCCGAACAGTCGCCTGTTCGCGGAGGCTCCGGAAACGGCCGAGATCCTCTGGGACGCGGCGATGCGGGGCTACTCCTCGGCCGGCCTGCCTGGCCTGCCCGCGGGGACGCCGACGATCGCCACCGACCTGATCGACGGCTGGCACGCATTCGGCGCGGCCCTGACCCAGCGGCTCGGCCAGGTCCTCGATGTCATGGACGAGGAGGCGAACGACGCCTTCGCCGCTCTCAGCGATGCCTATCGCGCGGTCATCACCGCGTTGGGCGCGGCACTGCCCGAGTCAGACGACGCGTTCTCGCTGCACGAGGCCTCGGCCTCGCTGTCCGGCATCCCTGTCATGCCCCAGATGACAGGAGTCTTGATGGCGGAGGCGGTTCCAGCGTCGCAAGGGGTCCTGGCGGAGATGGTTCCAGCGTCGCCGGTGCTTCCGCTGTCGGAGGGAACGCCGGCGCAGCCCGCGTCGCCGCTGCTCCCCGCACACCCGCTGACGACGCCGGAAAAGCCGGTGCGGCGATGGTGATTGAGGCGTAACGGAAGCCGGCATGACGATGGGGCCGGCACACGGTAACCCGTGTGCCGGCCCCGACTTCGCTCCCGGACCCCACGGCTACGGACCGCCGAAGATGGCCGCGCTGCTGTTGTCGGCCGAGATATAGGACTGCATGATCTCCCGAAGACGTTGCTGTCCCAGGAGCAGGGCCTGACTCATCTCGCCGTGCCCCTGGGTCCATGCGTGCTGCGCGGCGGCGAACGCTTCGACCGCCTGGCCCTGGTTGGTCGCGCAGAACCGTTGCACCGTCGATTGCAGGTTCTCCAGCGAGATCGCCAGCCGCCGGGTCGCGAGGGCGAGTTCCTGCACGACCTCCTCGACCTCGCCGGTACGGATGCTATAGCTGGCCATCGTTACGTCCTCCGCTTGTTGGTGTCACGGGACTGCGTCGTAGGTCAGGCCGTCGGCCACTGTCCGGCCTGCGCCGCGTTGCCTTCCTCCGTCGTGGCGGTCACGCGCGCGTACCGCTGCATGGCCGCGTCGAGCATGTCCAGGCCACGCCGGACCCGATCGAAACCGGCCAGCCACTGGTCGAGCGCCGACCCGAACGCCGCAGCCGCCTGGTCGCTGTGCCAATGGGCGGCGAGCCGTGCACGGTTCGCGTCCACCGCCCGCTGGATGCTGGCGCACTCGGTCTGGCAGGTGCGGTAGGCGCTGACCATCTCCCTGATGGTCGCCTCATCGACTGCGATATCCACGTCGGATGCACGACCGCGCGGCGGCCACGAGTTCACCACCCGTACGCACCCTCATCGTTGCGCTCGGCCAGTCGAAGGGCGCGAGAGCCTACGACCAGGACAGCTGGCGGCGAAGGTAGGACTGCTGCTCCGGCAAGAGTCCCTCCACCGCGGCGGGGTCGATCCGGGTGGTGGCGTCGATGCGGGCGCCACCCTCGGTCGCGGAAACGAACGTCGTGGCGAACGACGACACTGCGCCCGTGAAGTCCGCGCCTCGCAGGTCGGCGCCCTCGAACTGCGCACCGTCGAGGTCGGCCCCGGTGAAGATCGCCCCGCGCAGGTCCGCGCCCTGTAGGTGGGCGTTGGTCAGATTGGCTCCCGTGAAGTCGGCCCCGACCAGCACGGCACGCTGGAAGTCGGCATCGCGCAGCGTGGCCCCGCGTGCGTTCAATCCGGTCAGGTCGCGCAGGTGCGCGTCCAGACTGCGCAGGTCGAGCCCGGCGAAGTCCCGAGCCTGCAAGACCCGACGCACCGTACGGCGGTCCAGCTCCGGCGCGAGATAGCGCTCCTCCCGCCACGGGTCCGCGTTGTTGTGATAGCCCGCTTCCGCTTCCCAGAAACCCAGCCGGTCCTCAGCGAGGAGTTCGATGCGCTGCACCCACTTGACACTCTTGTAGAAGTATCGATGGGGAACGATCGTGCGGAGCGGGCCGCCATGCTCGGCCGGCAGCGGCTTGCCCTCGAAGGAGGTCGCCACCAGGACCCCGAGGCGTAGCGCGTCCGCCAGCGGCAACGAGGTGCTGTGCTCGCGCGCCGAACGCGCCGCGAAGGAGACGAACCGGGCCTGCGGCAGGACGCCGCAGGCGTCCAACAGCGACGCCAGGGTCACGCCGGCGAACGACGCGTCGAGCTTGCTCCACCGGGTCACGCAGTGAATGTCCACCGTTTGCGCTGTCTGCGGCAGAGCCCGCAGTTCGGCCAACGTCCACGTGCTCGGGTCACGCACCAGCCCGTCGACCGTCAGCGTCCAGGTCTCGGGTCCCGGACCCGCGAGACGTTCCCCGACAATCGGGAACTTTCCCTCGGCGACCAACTGCTGGTTGGGTGGCAACACCACGACGCGCATCCTATCGGCCGCCACGTCCCGGCTCACGTGACGATGACGGTCTTCCCCTGCCCGGCACCAGCTTCAAGGTGCCGCTGCGCCGCAGCGACGTCGTCGAAGGCGAAAGCCCGATCCACCAACGGACGGACCGCGCCCAGACGGACGCCAGCGTGCATCGAGGCGGCCATTCGTCGAACCACGACCGGGTCGAGGGTGTGCTCGAAGCCCCGGTAGCGATGGATCGTGATCGGTGCGAACGGCAACGACGCCGGCCGGAGGTCGAAGAACCCGGCTGCGACCAGAACACCGCCCGGTCGAAGCACGGTCACCAGGTCGGCCTGTCCCGGGCCGTCGACCAGGTCGAGAACGATGTCGGCACCCTGTCCGTGGGTGATGTCCTGGACCACGGCGGCGAGGTTGCCGCTGTCGGTGACGCCGTCCGTGCCGTTGTCGACCACGACGACGGCCGCGGCGCCAGCATCCAGCAGCGAGACCCTCGTCGTGACCTGGCGCGTCAGGGCGACGGGTACGGCGCCGAGTTGGCGGGCCAGCCCGATCGCGGCGCGGCCGACGGAGCCCGACGCGGCGTTGACCAGGATCGTGTCACCGGGCCGCATCCCGGCCTTCTCCACCAGCGCCCCGTACGCCGTCGAGAACCCGACCCAGACCGCAGCCGACTGCGCGACATCCAGGCCCTCGGGCCGGGCGATCACCCGCTGGGCCGGGACGCAGACGTAGTCGGCGTAGCTGCCGTTCGTGGTGGCGTCGGGCACCGCCGACAGGATGACCGGAGCGCCGACCGCAAGACCCGTCACGCCCTCACCGAGCTCGTCAACCACACCGGTGCCCTCGATTCCCAACCGCGCACCGGGAAACGCAACCGGCGCGGGCGAGGTGCCGGCGCGCATCATCACGTCGAGCGGGTTGACCGCGAACGCCTCGATCCGGACCCGCACCTCCCCCGGACCCGGCGACGGGACCGGCTCGTCGACGACGCGCAACACCTCGGGTCCTCCGAACGCGTCGTACACAACCACTCGTGCCATCGTGCTACCTCCGTCAGGCGAGGCCGTCGTTGGGGACTCTTCGAGTCCGCGGGGCTTCGCACGACGCTACGCAGCGCTCAGATACCTCTTGGTACCTTCGAGACCATGCAGACTGCGGCCGGACCGGTCTTCCTCGCCGACTGCCCTACCCGGCTCGCGACCGAGATCCTCGCCGACAAGTGGGCCGCGCTCGTCCTCTTCGGCCTTCACCAGCAACCGCGACGGCACGGCGAACTGGTCACCCTGATCGGCGGCATCTCGCGCAAGGTCCTGACCGAGACCCTCCGGCGCCTGCAGGGTTACGGCCTCGTCGAACGGCACGCTGCTGCTGCTCGGCACGTCCGCTACAGCCTCACCGACCTCGGCCAGACACTGATCGGACCGATCGAGGCACTCACCGACTGGGCACGCGACCACGGCGAGGCGATCGCCGACTTCCAGGACGGCGGGGCATAAGAACCCGCCCTCGTGAGTGTCATCGAGGTACAACACGCACCCCAGTTCTGGTCGACGAGGGCGCTTCCGCCAGTGGTGCGACGAGGAACTCAAATCCCTCGTCCTGACCTGACCACCCGGCCAGCACGCCTTGCGTGGTCTTTACAACGGGGTTACGCGTGGGTAACCCTGTGGGAATGACGCTGCGGGGTCGAGGCACCGAGCGGGACGTGATAACGAACGTGATCCAACTCGCCTGCGACGGCGACGGCGGTGCCCTGGTCATCGAAGGTGTGGCCGGCAGTGGCAAGACCAGCCTGGTCGGCGAGGTACTCGACTCTCTGAGAACAGCCCGGATCCTGCGGGCGCGGGCTCGGCGGCGGGAGGCGAGCCTGCCGCTGGCCGCCGCGCATGCCCTGCTCGCGCCCGGCGCGGGCCCGGCCTGGCGTGCCGTACGGTTGGTCGACCGTGACTTGTCCCAGCGCGGTCCACAGGCCCTGGACACGCTCACCAAACTGGCCCGACATCGACCCGTCGTCTGCTGGCTGGACGATGCACAGTGGACGGACCCGCACTCGGTCGACCTGCTCAGCTTCCTCGCTGGGCGGCTCGACCGGCGCCGGGTTGCCCTGCTGATCACGCAGCGGCCCGGCGGCCCCGGCTGGGACCTGCCGGAGCTACGCCTGCCGCCGCTGCGCCCGGACGCCAGCGCGGAACTCGTCGCGGAGCTGGCCCCGGGTATCGACGCCGACGTGTGCCACGCGATCGTCGCGGTCGCCGCAGGGAACCCGGGCGCCATCACCGACCTGACCCGGACGCTGACCCCGGCCCAACGGCGCGGCGATGAGCCGGCGCCGGAGGTGCTGCCGGCGACCAGCCAGCTGCGCGCCGCGCACGTGGCCAGGCTGAACGCGTTACCAACTCAGACGCGGCGGCTGCTGCTGGTGGTCGCGGCCGATCCCCAGCTGACCGCGGGCGAGCTGGTGCGGGCCGCCGACGCGTTGTCCATCGATATCACGGCACTCGATCCGGCTGAACGTGACGGGCTGGTCCGCGTCGGCGGCGACGAGGTGCAGGTGCCGGAGCCGCTGCTGCGCGCCGTGGTGTACGAGCAGGCCACCCTTTCCGCGCGGCGGGCGACTCACGCCCTGCTCGCCTCGCTGGTTGCTCCGGCGGTCCGGGCGCTGCTGCACCGGGCCGCGCTCGCGTCGGGCCCCGACCTCGCGCTGGCGCAGGCGCTGGTCGACGCGGCGGGTGAGGCGGCACCGACACCGACCCGGGTCCGGGCGCTGGTGCGGGCGGCCGAGCTCGGCGCCGATCCTGGCCTCGCCGCGATCTGGCTGGTGACGGCGGCCCGCCTGCTGTGGGACGGTGGCGAGCCGCATCGGGCCCGGGGCCTGCTGCGCCGGGTCCAGGCGTCCGCGCTGGCGCCCGGAGCCCGGGGTGAACTCGACCTCCTGCTCGGGGAGATGGAGCTGCGCGGCCGTGCGCCCGACCGGGCCGGCGCAGCGCTGCTGGCGGCGGCCGGGGAGTTGCCCGACGGGCGACGGGCGACGGCCCTGCTCAGCGCGGGCGAGGCGCTGTGTCTGGCTGGCAACTATGCCGAACTCGGCGCGGTGGCTGATCAGGCGCTGGCCCTGCGCCGGCCGGACCTGCCGCGCGAGGCCGAGCTGGCCGTGGCGCATCTCGCCGGCCTGACGGCCATGTTCCGGGCCGACTACGCGACGGCCGCGCCGTCCCTGCGCCGGGCCATCGCGCTCGCGGAGTCCATCGACGAACCGGAGGCGTTGCTCCGAGCGAGCATGGCGGCCATCGTGCTCGGCGACGACGAGACGGCGTACCGGCTCGCCGTCCGGGCGGTGGATCTGGCCGACACCACAGGCGGGCAGGCGATGGTGCCACGGGCGCTGGAGCTGATCGCGACGGCCGAGTGCGCCCTCGGTCGATATGAGGCCGCGACCGCGACGCTCACCCGAGCCGTACCGCTGGCCGCCGCGACGGGCCAGGAGAGCCTGCGCAGCACACTGGTCGGCCTGCGAGCGGTCATCGCGGCCATGCACGGCGACCGGGACGGCTGCCTCGCTCACGTCCGCGAGGCGCGGGTCGCCGACGCCAGCCGGGCCACCGCGTTGGTCGAGTGGGCGTTGGGTGTGCTGGACCTCAACGACGGGCGGGCGGCCGACGCCGTACCCCGCCTGGCCGGGCTGTCGAGTCTGGAGTCCGGGTATGGCCAGCTCAGCATCTCGGTCGCGGCCACGCCTCATCTGGTCGAAGCCTATGTACGGGCGGGCGATCCGGCGGCGGGCCGCCGGGCGCTGGCCATCTTCGATCCGTGGGCGCGCCAGACGGGCAACCCGGCGTGGCTGGGCCTGGCCGAGCGCTGCCAGGCCCTGGTGGCCACCGATCCGGTGTGCGCGGAGGAGCACTATCGGGCCGCCCTGCACCAGCATCAGATGGCGCGGGCGCGTTTCGACCGGGCACGGACCCAACTCCTGTACGGCCAGGAACTCCGCCGGTGCCGCCGCCGCGCCGCCGCCCGCGAACATCTGAGAGCGGCATTCGAAACATTCGAGCATTTCCAGGCATGGACACTGGCCGCGCAGGCCGAGGCGGAGCTGCGCGCGACCGGCGAGCGGATGGTGGCGGGGCCGGCTCGCCCCAGCCCGGCGACCGACAAGCTGACCGCCCAACAGCGACAGATCGCCGAGCTGGTGGCGGGTGGGGCGACCAACCGGGAGATCGCGGCCGCGCTGGTCGTCAGCACCCGTACGGTGGACTACCACGTCCGCAACATCCTCACCCGGCTCGGCCTGCGTTCGCGGATCGACCTGGCCCGCCTCATCGGCCCGGACGGCGCCGGGCGGGACCCGGTGGCGAACAGCGCGGTGGCGGCCGGCAGCCCGACCGCCACGCGACGTTCCTAGCGGGTCAGCAGGCGTTCGACCGGAAGTCCGAAATGGACAGTCCGGAGAAGCCGCAGGTGAACGGGGTGAACCGGGTGTCGTTGTTGAGCCAGCGCTTGAACCAGGAGACCAGGGCCCGGGAGGCCATGGCGTTGTCGACCTGCGGGAAGAAGTGGCTGGCGGCGGTGAGTTCGACGTACGCCTTGCTGCCCGCGAGCGTGGTGTAGAACGGGATCGAGTGGGTGGCGACGGGAGCGACCGTGTCCAGCTGACCACCGACGATGAGCACCGGCTTGTTCACGTTGTTCCAGGTCTTGTCCAGGTTCCACGGAGCCAGTGGCACGGCCGCCTTGACGTTGCCAGTCGTGTCCATGGCCAGCGCCTCCAACGAGCCGCCACCGCCCATGGAGTGGCCGGCCACACCGCGGCGGGTGCCGTCGGCCCGGGACCGGACCGCGCTCGGCGCGCTGCTGCTGACCGCCCAGTTCAACGCGGCGAGGAGCTGCTGGCCCCGGCTGTCCGGCTGGTCCAACGTGGTGATGGTCTCGATGCCGACCACGACGAAGCCCCAGGAGGCGAGTCGGGGACCGATCCAGGAGATGCTCGACCAGTAGGCCGTGAAGCCGGGCGAGACCGCGATCACCGGATAGGTGCCGGCCGTGGTGGGGTAGTAGACGACGCCACCGCCGAAGCCGCTGACCAGCGGCGAGATGGTGCTCGACGACACGGCAAAGCTTCCGTTGCCGTAGATGTTGGTTGACGTTGGCGCCTGACCGATCTGATCGGCTGAGGCTGGTGTGGCGACGACAAACGTAGCAGTGGTTGCGACGAGCGCGCCGACCACCGCGGCGAGCAACCGTGCCTTGAGGCGTGCGCGCGGGCGAGTGTCAATCACGAATGCCACTTCCTCTCCATTGACCGACCGACATTGGTCGGTGGGACGGTGCGCACAGTGTGGTGAACGCCCGCCGCGTCGCGCACCGGCAGAACTACCAGTCCCGGCCGACCCTCGCCGCCAGCGACCGCGTGCACGCGGGCAACCAGGCAGATGTCGATCACGGCCGCCGGCGAGCGGGCTCAGGTCGTGGTGGCCATTGACCGCAGCCGGCCCGGTCCGCCGCGGCGCACCGAAGGTATCGAGAGCGATCCCATGCCGCTGTTGTGCAGCGTTGTGGTCAACCCTGAAACCGTTGGACGACGATGGCCCAGACCGCGTCGATGTCGGCGTCGGCGGGGAACCTGCCGGCGAGCTCGAGGTCGACGAGGCCGTGCGCGCAGGCCCACAGGGCTCGGGCCACGGTGACGTCGTGATCCACCATGGCCATGAGCGGCGCCGCGGCTGCGTCTTCCAGACCCTGGGGCAGTCGGCTTCGGTCGAGCGAATGCCTGCTGATGAGTTCGTACAGCCGCGGATGTTCTCTGGCCCAGGCGCGGTATGCCGCGGCGAGTGACCGCAGATCGCGCGCGCCGGAGAGCACCTCGGCCTGCTCGCGCAGAGCGCGCGCCTGGAGCGCCAGGACGATGTCCTCCTTGCTCCGCACGTGCTTGTACAGCGATGGCGCGCGGATGCCGAGCTCGTCGGCCAAGCGTCGCATCGTCAGTGCCGCCAGTCCTTCTCGCTCCAGAAGCAGCTCGGCGGCGTGCACGATCTCCTCCTTTCGACTCAATGGGCGCTCCCTCCCTGGCGCTGGCGACTGTTGTCCATGTCCGGCCCCGTGATCGACGACACCTTGCCCGGCTAACGCCGTTAGCCTACTCTAGCTAACGTTGTTAGCCAGAGCGCCAGGCGAGTGAGGAGCCCGCGATGCACAACCCGGAAATCGTTGACAGGACCACAGACAGGCCGACCGGCGCGGCGACCAAGGGCGTGCGGATCGCTCGCGCCCTCATGGCGACCGCGGCCGTCAGCGCGCTCTTCGCGGCCGTGGGTTCGATCGACGTCGTTCTTGACGCAAGTCCCGAGACTCGGATGGTCGAGACCTGGCGAGGATATGGATTCGTGGTCTTCGCCGGCCTCTTCGCACTGCTCGCGATCCACCAGCTGCGGTATCGGGGCGTATGGGAGCTGGTGCTCGCACACAAGCTGGCTCTGACCGTGACGGCCGTGGGCTACTCGATCGCCGGAAACGCTGAAGGCACCAGCACAGTCATCATCTGGGATGGCGCTCTGTCGGTGATCATCGCTTTCGCCTACGTCGCTTGCCGCGGATGGTCGGCAGGTCCTCGACGCGGCGGCACCGACCAGCGATGATCGGTGGATGGTTGGAGAGGGTGACCACGGGGAACGGATCGCGTTTCGGACCTGCCCGCTGTGCGAGGCGACGTGTGGCCTCGAACTGACCATTCGGGGCGATCACATCGTCCGGGTGCGCGGCGACGAGTCTGACGTGCTCAGCCACGGGTTCATCTGCCCGAAGGGCGCGGCGTTCGGCGAACTCGACGCGGATCCGGACCGGCTGCGCACGCCGCGGGTGCGCCGCGACGGGCGGCTGGAACCGGCGAGCTGGGCGGAAGCCTTCGCGGCGGTGCAGGAGGGCATCACCCGGATCCTCCGCGACCACGGACGGGACGCCGTCGCGCTCTACCTCGGGAATCCGACCGTGCACTCGCTCGCGGGCGGCCTCTACACCCCCGTCCTGCGCAAGGCGCTCGGCACTCGCAATGTCTTCACCGCCTCGACGCTCGACCAGATGCCCAAACACGTGTCCAGCGGGTACCTGTTCGGCAGCCCCCTGGCCGTCCCGGTTCCGGACATCGACCGAACCGACTATCTGCTCATCCTGGGTGCCGATCCCTTCTCCTCCAACGGCAGCCTGTGGACGGCGCCCGATCTGCCGGGGCGGCTGCGGGCGCTGCGGGCCCGCGGCGGCCGGCTCGTGGTGGTAGACCCCCGCAGAAGCCGTACGGCGAAGGTGGCTGACCTGCACGTACCGATCCGACCCGGTACGGACGTGTTCCTCCTGCTCGCGATGGTGCACGAGCTCTTCGCGGCGGATCTCGTCCGGCCGGGACACCTGCTCGAACACGTGACCGGCCTGTCCGAGCTGGCGGACCTCGTCTCGCCGTACCGGCCGGAGTCGGTGGCGCAGGCGTGCGGCGTCGACGCGGAGCTGATCCGGCGACTCACCCATGAGCTGGCCGCGGCACCGAGCGCCGCCGTCTATGGCCGCATCGGCACCACCACGGTGCGGCACGGCACGATCACCAGTTGGCTGATCGACGTCCTCAACGTGCTGACCGGCAATCTGGACCGCCCGGGCGGGGCGATGTTTCCGCTTGCCGCACACGGACGTCGCGGCCGTGGCATCGGGCGCGGATTCCAGGTGGGACGGTGGACCAGCCGGGTCCGGGGTCTGCCGGAGGTGGTCGGTGAGTTTCCGTCGGTCACGCTCGCCGACGAGATCTCCACGCCGGGCGAAGGCCAGGTCCGCGCGCTCATCACCTTCGCGGGGAACCCGGTCTCCTCGGTGCCCAACTCCGCGCGACTCGACGAGGCCATCGCCGGGCTCGAGTTCATGGTGAGCGTCGACCCGTACGTCAACGAGACCACCCGCCACGCCGACGTCATCCTGCCGCCCCCGCCGCCGAGCCAGCAGGCTCACTACGACCTGTCCTTCTACAACTTCTCGGTGCGCAACGTGGCGAACTTCTCCCCGCCGGCGCGGCCGATGTCGGCGGGCCTGCTCGGCGAGGGCGAGATCCTCCTGCGTCTGGCCGCCATCGTGGCCGGGCTCGGAGCGGACACGGACATCGACGCCCTGGTCGAGACCGAGTTGCGCCAGACGTTGGCGGGCCTGGTCGGCGACACGGGCCCGTTGGCGGGGCGGGAGGTTGACGACCTGCGCGCCGCCCTGACCGGCGACAGCGCGGCCGAGCGGCAGCTCGACCTGATGCTGCGCACCGGACCGTACGGCGACTGGTTCGGCGAGCGCGACGGTGGCCTGTCGCTGGCGAGGTTGCGCGAGCATCCCCACGGCATCGACCTCGGCCCGCTACAGCCCCGCATCCCGGAGATCCTGCGGACCCCGTCGGGACGCATCGAGCTGTGTCCCGCCCCGATCGCCGAGGAGGTCGGCCGGCTCGGCCCGGCACCGGCGGCGTCGTCCGAGCTGGTCCTCATCGGCCGGCGGCACCTGCGCTCCAACAACTCGTGGTTGCACAACGTTCCTGCCCTGGTCAAGGGTCGTCCACTGTGTACGGTCGTGGTCAACTCGGCCGATGCCCGCCGGCTGGCACTGGTCCACGGCGGACAGGCCCGGGTCACCTCGCGCGTGGGCGAGGTGGACCTGACCGTCGAGGTGACCGACGACATCGCCCCGGGCGTGGTGAGCATCCCGCACGGGTGGGGCCACGACCTGCCCGGCATGGAGCTGTCCGTGGCCCAGCAGCACGCCGGAGTCAACAGCAACCGGTTGACCGACGACCTGTCCATCGATCCGTTGTCCGGCAACGCGGTGCTCAACGGAGTCCCCGTCCAGGTCGCGCCGCTGCCAAGCTGACCTGGACCGGGTGGTGATGTTGACTCAGCGCTAGCTAGGACTCTGCTGAACAATTCGGTGCGTCGGTAGCGGGGATTGGCCGGGTTGTGGCGGATCCTGATCGGGTGCAGGGTAGGTCGCGCCGGGATCGGGAGTTGTTGGACGCGCAGGCG
>Ga0164243_10002333_pt1 | contig 31528 bp, 24 predicted proteins | sample OricompcompostOP_FD_108781 | JGI IMG/M metagenome (GOLD analysis project Ga0164243, IMG submission 108781) | Organic Plus compost microbial communities from Emeryville, California, USA - Original compost - Organic plus compost (OP) | ecosystem: Engineered > Solid waste > Mixed feedstock >... | reverse complement strand
CTGGCGCAGTTCCTGCTCGGGGCGGCGCAGGTCGCGGGCCTCGGCCGGGCGGAGCACGCCCACGACGCGGGCCACCTGTGGCACGAGTCCGCCGCCTGGAACCTCGCGATCGGCGCCGGGTTCGCGTTCGTGGCGCTGCGCCGCACCCGCCCGGTCGGCCTGCTGCCGACGCTGACCGCGTTCGTGGCCGTGCTCATGCTGCTGTCGGCCGGCGACATCGCGGCCGGGCGGGTGGGCCCCGGGCGACTCGCGAGCCACGCGTTCCTGGTCGCCGGCTACCTGGTGACGCTGGCGCTGTCCCGGCCGGGCCTGGATCCGGGCGAGCCGCCGGCGCGCGGGACCGGGCGGCGCTGGGTCGCGACGTTCGACCCGCCGGAGGCCCCGCCGCGCCTGCGGGTCATCGAGGGCGGCGCCACCGCGTCGGTACGGGCACCGGCGCGGCGCCGGGCGGCGTAGGCACGGCGGCGCGCGTCCGCCGTCACCCGCGGGTGGGACATTCCGGACCGGGACGGCGGCCCCGGCGGCGCCACCAGCGGCGACCGCCACACCCGTGCCGGCCCCGTGCCGGCGGGCTACCGCGCCGGCTGTGCGCGGGCCAAGATGGTGTGTCCACGCTCGACCGACCGCGCCGGATCGGAGCCGCCATGGCGAGACGCCCGCTGGTGTTCGCCGCCGTTCTGACGGTGGTGCTCGGCGTCGCGATCCTCGCCCTCCCCGCCGTCGAGGGTGCGCTGTGGGGCCTGGCCGGTGTGCTCGCGGTCGGTGGCATCCTGCTCGGCGTCCGGCTCCACCAGCCGGCCCGGCCGGCGTCGTGGGTGCTGCTCGCGGCCGGGGTCGGCGCGCTCGCGGCCGGTGACGTCGCGTTCGACGCCGGGACCCGGCTCGGCGCCGGGGGCGGCGGTTGGCTGCTCGTCGCCGAGCTGTGCTACCTGGCCATGTTCCCGACGCTGGCGTACGCGCTGCTGGGGCTGACCCGCACCAGCGCCGCGCTGCGCGACCGGTCCACGGTGGTCGACCTGCTCACGCTGGTGATCGCGGCAGGCCTCGTCGCCTGGGTCGTCGCCGACGTGCCGGCTGGCGCGTCACCGTGGCCCATCTTCGACCGGTCGCTCGCCGCCGCCCACGTCCTCGGCTCGATCGTGGTGGTCGTCGTCACCGTGGCCCTGGTCGTCGTGACCGGCGCGCGCAACAGCGCCGCCGTGCTGCTCGCGGTCGGCGGCCTCGGCCTGCTGGTCGCCGACGTGCTCGACGCCCTGGCCCAGGTCCGCGGCGGCTGGCCCGGCGAGGGCCTGTGGGAGCTCGGCTACCTGGTCTGCTACGCGGCCTGGGGGGCCTGCGCGCTGCCCGCCTCGATGGCCCGCCTGACCCTCCCGGTCGAGCCGCGCGCCGACACGGGCCGCGGGCTCGGCGCCGTCCCGGTGCTGCTCACCGCGCTGACGGGCCCCGCGCTGCTGATGGCCGGCGGCGTGCGCGACGACGTCGCGGACGTGACCGTCGTGGCGGTCGGCTCGGCCATGATGACCGTCCTGGTGGTGACCCGGCTCTCCGACGCGCTGACCGCGCAGCGCCGGGCGGTGGCGCGGGAGCGGCTGCTCCGGCAGGCGTGCGGCGAGCTGGTCGCCGCGACCGACGCGGAGGGGGTGGCCACGACGCTGGCCGCGGGCATCGCCCGCCTCCTCCCCCGCCAGCACGCCCACCGGGTGGTGTTCGTCGGCCCGGCGGAGAGCGCGGGGCCGGCCTGGCAGCCACTCGTGGTGCTCGACCACCAGCCGGCCGCCGCCGGTGGCCGGCGCAGCCGCCTCACCGCCACCCGCCTGCTCCACCCCGACCTGCGCGTGCCGCTCGCCGGCCTGCCGGCCACGCTGGTCGCCTCGCTCGACACCGACCAGCCCGGCCGGCACCGCGCGCCGGTCCGGGCGGTCGCGGTCGGCGGCGACCACGCGGTGCTCGCGGGGCTCCGTGACGCCCTGGAGGTCCTGGCCAGCCAGGCGGCGCTGGCGCTGCGCCGGATGGGCCACACGGTCGAGGAGAGCCGGCGCGAGCGCGAGGCGTACCTGAGCGCGGTCGGTGAGCGTACCGCCGACGTGGTGATCCTCCTCGACGCCGACGAGTGGATCCGCTACGCGAGCCCGTCGATGGCCGACCTGCTGAAGGTCACCGTCCCGGTCCTGGCGACGTGGCGTGACATCGTCCATCGCGACGACCATCCGCAGGTCGAGAACACGCTGGACCGGGCCCGCTCCGCGCCGGACGGCACGGGGGTGACGACGGAGTGGACGCTGCGCCGCGCGGACGGCTCGTGGATCCAGGTGGCGGTCGACTGCCGGGACCTGCGCACGCATCCCGCCGTCCAGGGCCTCGTCCTGACGCTGCACGACGTCACCCCGGACCGCCGCGTCGACCTGCCGTCGACGCTGCGCCGCCTGGACCGCTCCGCCCCGGGCCGCAACCGCCGCAGCGTCTGGCGCCGCTTCGGCTGACAGCCGGGACGCCGGCCCCTCACTCGCGGGCGGTCGGGTCCCGCCACGGTCCGGACGGCAGCGGCGGCACCCCGGTGTCGTCGTCGACCGAGCACAGCGGCAGCCGCTCCCCCAGGTACCGCAGCGCGAGCGAACCCACCACGGCCGCCAGCACCGAGCCGGCCAGCACGCCGATCTTCGCGTCGTCGCGCAGCACCGGGTCCTCGAACGCCAGGTCCGTGATGAACAGCGAGATCGTGAACCCGATGCCGGCGAGGGCGGAGCCGCCGATGAGGTGGCCGTAACGCACGCGGCCCGGGAGGTCGCCGAGGCCGGTGCGCAGGGCCGCCGCCGTACCCAGCGAGATGCCGACGGTCTTGCCGGCCACCAGCGCGACCACGATGCCGATCGTGACCGGGGACGTCACCGCGCGGCGCAGCGCCTCACCGTCCAGGACGACGCCCGCGTTGGCGAGGGCGAAGACCGGCACCACGAGGTACGCCGAGACGGGGTGGAGCGCGTCCTGCATGCGGTCGTTGGCGGGGACGGTGGCGCGCGCGGCGAGCACGGTCAGGCGGGCCCGCTGCGCGTCGGCCCACTCCAGCAGGCCCCGGCCGTAGAACCGCAGGCGTTCGCGCTGGCGCGGGTCGACGGGCGTGGCCGGCACGAGGAGGCCGATGACGACGCCGGCCAGGGTGGCGTGCACGCCGGACTCGTACACCGCGATCCAGAGGGCGACACCGACCAGCGCGTACAGGCGCAGCCGCCAGACCCCCGCCCACCGCAGCACGATCAGCACGGCGGTGAGCCCGACCGCGACGAGCAGCGCCGGCATCGAGAGCTCCGGCGTGTAGAAGACGGCCATCACGGTGATCGCCGCGATGTCGTCGACGATCGCCAGGGTGAGGAAGAAGAGCCGGAGCTGGTCCGGGCAGCGCGGGCCGAAGAGCGCCAGGATGCCGACCAGGAACGCGGTGTCCGTGGAGATGGGAATGCCCCAGCCGCGCTCCGCCGGCGTGCCGTAGTTGAACGCGAAGTACACCAGCGCCGGCACCACCACGCCGCCGAGGGCGCCGAGCACGGGCACCAGCACGTACCGGGGACGCCGCAGCTCGCCGACCGTGATCTCGCGGTTGATCTCCAGCCCGACGGTGAGGAAGAAGATCGCCATCGCCGCGTCGTTGACCCAGTGCCGCAGGTCGAGCGAGATGCCGGCGTCGCCGATCCTGATGGAGGCCTCGGTCGCCCAGAACGTCTCGTAGCCGGCGCCGGGCACGTTCGCCCAGACCAGGGCCGCGACCGCACCGGCGAGCAGCAGCAGCCCGCTGCCCGCCTCGGTGGCGAGGAACCGGGTCACCGGCTGCGGCACCAGCGGCAGCGCCGGCAACCGCGTGCGCGGCCCCGGCCGGGGCGGCAGCGAAGCGGTGGAGGACTGGTTCACTGGCTTGCGACGCTACCGGGTGGTCAGGGGCAAAGGCGCCGAAAATCGGATCTTTGCCCGGGTCCGCGGTGGTCCGGACCGCCGCTCCCGCCGGACAAATCTCGCTGACGCGTCGAGCCAGGCCCGCGGTGGGGTTCAGCGGCCCAGGCCCAGGGCACTGCGCAGGGCGGCCAGCTCGACGCGGCCCTCGTAGAGGCGGTCGTCGACGAAGAGCGTGGGCGTGCCGCGAGCGCCGGCGGCCACGCCGGCCGCGTAGTCGGCCTCGACCGCCGGCCGGAAGCGCTGGGCCGGCTCACCCACCACGTCCTCCGGGACGGCGACGCCGGCCTCGGCCGCGTACCTCGCGAGGTCCGGGTCGGTGAGCCGGTTCTGGTGGGTGAAGAGGAGGTCGTGCATCGCCCAGAAGTGGGGGCCGGACGCCTCCGCGGCGAGGGCCGCCGTCAGCGCGAACGGGTGCTTGCTGAAGACCGGGAAGTGCCGGAACACCAGCCGTACCCGCCCGTCCGCGCCGTCGACCAGCTTGCGCAGGACCGGCGCGGCGGCACCGCAGTACGGGCACTCGAAGTCGCCGTACTCGACGATCGTGAAGGCCGCGTCCGGCGGCCCGTAGGTGTGCCGGTCGAGGTCGATCTCGCCGGACGGTGGAGGACCAGCGCTCACGATCCGATCGTCGCACCGGTCGCGGCGGCCCGGACGCCGGACGGCGAAAGCGGCGGCGAACCGGTACGGTCTGACCGCATGGTGGACAGGTCCGCTTCGCTGGGTTCCGCGTTCTGGCGGTTCTGGGGTGCGTCCGCGCTCGCCAACATCGGCGACGGCATCCGCGTCGCCGCGTTTCCCCTGCTCGCCGCCGCGCTCTCCGACTCCCCGGTCGGGGTGGCGGCGGTCGCGGCCGCGCAGTTCCTGCCCTGGCTGGTGACCGGGCTGCTGGCCGGCTCGCTGGCCGACCGCCGCGGGGCCCGGTCGCTGATCGTCGCCGCCGACACCGCCCGGGTGGCGGTCCTGCTGACGCTCGTCGTCGCCGTCGCGACCGGCCGCGCGACGATCGGGCTGGTCGTGGTGGCGGCGTTCCTGCTCGGCGTGGGCGAGACCGTGCGGGACACCGCCGCCCAGACGGCCATCCCCCGGCTGGTCCGCGACGACCAGCTCGAGAAGGCCAACGGCCGCCTGGTGGCCGGCGAGATCGTCGGCAACGAGTTCGTCGGGCCGCCGGTCGGCGCGCTGCTGTTCGTGGTCGGCGCGGCGCTGCCGTTCGCCGTCAACGGCGCGTCGCTCGCGCTCGCCGTGATGCTCGTCCTGTCGCTCCCGCTCACGCTCACCCGCGGCGCGGGCGGCACCTCCGGCCCGCAGCCCGCGGCCGAGCCGACCGACGCCGGCGTCCTCGCCGGGATGCGGTGGCTGCTCGCCAACCCCGTGATGCGCGCGCTGGTCCTGGTGGTCGCGGCGGTCGGCGCCGCCGACAGCGCCTGGTTCGCGATCTTCGTGCTGTACGCGCGCGACAGCCTGGGTCTCGGCGCCGTCGGCTTCGGCCTGCTCCTCGCCACCGGCGCGGCCGGCGGGCTGCTCGGCTCGTTCGCCGCCGACCGCCTGATCGCCCGCTTCGCCCACCGCACGGTCCTGGCGTGGTCCCTCGCGGTGACGGCCGGCGTGCCCGTCCTGCTCGTCACGGCCCCGAACCGCTGGGCCGCCGCCACGGTCGTCGTCACGACGAGCGCGTCGTTCGCGGTCCTCAACGTCGCCGCGCTCAGCATCCGCCAGCGCACGGTCCCGGCAAACCTCCTGGGCCGCGTCGTGGCGGCCTCCCGCACCCTCACCTACGCCACCGCGGCCCTCGGGGCCCTCCTCGGCGGCGCGCTGGCAGGCGCCCTCGGCGCACAGGCCCCGTTCCTCTTCAGCGGCCTGGTCGCCGTCCTCGCCACCGCCGGCTGGTGGTCCGCCTCCCGCGCGAGCCGGCCGGCCTAAGAGATCGGCCCGTGGATCAGGGTGGCGCCGCGGCGAGGTCCCGGTGTGCGCGGAGGTCCGTCGATACGGGAGCCGGCCGCCGCGTGCGTCCGGTCGTCGTCTGGACCGGCGCCCGTCCGCCATGATCCACGAGGTCCCTGCGGCCTGGGCCCTGTCTCGAAGGAGCGAGGCGCGGCGTCCGGGTCCGCCGCGGCCCGGTCATCCACGTCGAGACACGGCCTAAAGCCCTCCGGGTGGTGCGGGACGTGGTGCTCCTCCAGGAGCGCGATCTCCTCGCCGGTGAGCGCGATGTCGAGGGCCGCCACCGCGTCGGTCAGATGGTGGTCCTTCGTGACGCCGACGATCGGGCCGGTGACCGCCGGCTTCGACAACAGCCAGGCCAGCGCCACCGCGGCCCGCGACACGCCGCGGGCCGCGGCCACCGACGCGACCGCCGCCACGACGCGGCGGTCGGAGGTTGGACGCGCCGACGTAGCGCACCTTCCAGGTCGTGCAGGGACTCCATCGTCTCCTCGACCGGCGTCCCCGGGTCGAACCGGTGGACCTGGTAGAGGTCGATGTGGTCGGTGCTCCTGTTCGGACGGTGTGCCCGCGCGGCGGCCCGGAAGCCGCCCCGCGGGCTCGTGCTCAGTGCACCGGCACGTAGTCCGGTTCCTCGTCGGCGGTCAGCGGCTGGCCGACGGTGCGGCCGATGCCGTCGTACACCTCGGGACGCGCCGACCGCAGCACCGCTCCCCAGATGACGCCGATCACCGCGGCCACGCCGATCAGGCCGGGCAGCAGCCAGCGCAGGTACGCCGGGTTCGTCGGCGCCAGCAGGCTGTTGAAGTTGACGACCAGCGTCACCAGCACCGCGGCCAGCAGGATCGCGGCGAGACCCGGCGCGATCGTGCCCTGCCACAGCGTCTCGTCGGCCCGGCGCACCCGGAAGTAGCCGACGACCGCCGTCGACGTCGCCGCCATCAGCAGCACGACGCCGACCGCGGCGACCCCGGACAGCCAGGTGAACAGGTCGAGGACCGGGTCCTTGCCGGCGATGATGAAGCCGAGCAGGACGACGATCGCGATGACCGACTGGGTCATGGAGCCCGCGATCGGGGCCATGGTGCGCCGGCTGGTGCGGCCGAGGAACTCCGGCAACACCCGCTCGCGACCCAGGGCGAACAGGTAGCGCGCGACGCCGTTGTGGAACGACAGCAGCGCCGCGAAGACGCTGGTGAAGAAGAGCACCGTGGCGATGTCGGCGACGAGCGTGCTCGTGTGCTCGGCCAGCGTGCCGAAGACGACGCCGGGGCCGGCCTCGACGGCGGCCTGCTGCACGTTGTCGGGTCCGACGGCGACCATCATGGCCCAGGCCGAGATGGCGTAGAAGAGGCCGGTGAAGGCGACCGCGAGGAACGTGGCGCGGGCGACGGTGCGGCGCGGGTCCTTGACCTCCTCGCTGTAGATGGCGCCGGACTCGAAGCCGGTGAACGCCGCGATGCCGAGGGCGAACACCGCGCCGACGCCGGTGGTGAACAGGTTGCCGAAGTCCCAGCCGGCCATGGCGACGCTGCCGCCCGCGGGGTTGGTGAGGCCGACGACGTCGAACACGGCGGTGGCGACGATCTCGAGGAGGAGCAGGACGGCGAGGACGGTCGCGTTGAGGTCGACGCGGAGCATGCCCAGGATGCCCACGAGCACCCAGGCGCCGAGGCCCCAGACCCACCAGTAGACGTCGACGCTGAACTTCTCCAGCATGAAGGAGCCGAAGATGTAGCCGAACAGGCCGTAGAGGCCGATCTGGATCGCGTTGTAGGCGGTGAGCGCGACGAACGAGCCGCCGACGCCCGCGGGACGGCCGATGCCGTTGGCGATGTAGGAGTAGAAGGCGCCGGCGTTGGCGACGTGCCGGCTCATCGCCGCGTAGCCGACCGCGAAGATGGCGAGGATGACGGCGAGGACGATGAAGGAGAGCGGCACACCCTTGGAACCGGTGACCGCGTAGGTGGTGGTGACACCGCCGCCGAGTACGGTCAGCGGCGCGGAGGCGGCGACGACGAAGAAGAACAGGTGTACGACGCCCAGCCGCCGTCTGGCGAGCGTTCCTGCGAGGGGTTCGGACACGGGAGGCTTCCTCGATTCGGAGGGGTATTGATCGGAATCGCGACGCCCGATCGTACGACCGGCCTCCTCACCACTCAAGACTGTGGACCATGCTTATCGAAAGATCACAACGGTTGAATACTACTCAAGATCGGCGTACAGTTTGCACGCACTAAACGGCGCCCCGTCCCTGCCGCCGGCCCCATCTCACTCCGACACTTCCGACAACCACCCTGAGGTTATGAGCGACTTAGGGCTTGCCGACGAACTCTTCCTGGTCGGTTACAACGAATACAGCGGCAAGGCGGTCATCAACGCGGAGATGCTCGGCGCCGGGCTGGCCGGCGCGGCGCTCGGCGAACTGATCCTGCAGAGACGCGTGACCGTCGTGGCCGGCAAGGTCGCCGTCGAGGACCCGCGGCCGTGGGGCGACCCCGTCACCGACGTCGTGCTGCGCGAGATACACAGCCGGGGCAGCGAGTTCGTGCCGCGGGCCTGGGTCGAGCACCTGCGCGCCAACATCGGCGAGGTCGTCGCCCAGCGGGTGGTCGGCATCGGCATGGTGCGCCGCGACGAGCAGCGCTCCGGGCTCTCCCGCAAGGTCACCGTGCGTTACCCCGCCACGAACGCGCTCACCGCGACACGGCCGCTGGTGCGGCTCTCCTACTACCTCCAGCGGCCGGCGCAGATCGACGCCCAGACCGCGACGCTCGCCGCCCTGGTCAAGGCCACGGGCCTGGAGCAGCGCATCATGCTGGAGTGGAGCCGCCAGGACGTCGCCGCCGCCATCTCGGCCCTCGTCACCCGACTGCCCGCCCCGCTGCGCGAAACGATTCAAGGGGTCGAAGGAGCCGTCGCCGCGATGGCGGTCGTCACGCGACGCTGAACGATATTCATGAATAGTAAAGGGGTACGGCCCATCGGGCCGTACCCCTTTATCGCGAACGGCGACCGTCCTCAATGGCAGTGTTTCGCGGTGCTCGCCGGAACGTCCAATGTGGGGTTTCGATCGAAGAATCCGGCGGGCTTCAGGCTGAATCCACAACGATCGACCGGCATCACGGGCCAGTCCTCGGGACGCGGAAAATGCGTCGTCCCGAATGTGTGCCAGAGGACGATGTCCTCGCCGTCGATGGACCGGTCGGCCGCCACGAACGCCGGCAGTCCGCCGCCGCCGGGGTGCTGGTTGACCTGGTCGCCGGCCGGGTAGCGCTCGTCGGGGGCGTACCGGGTCACCCACAGGTGCCGGGTCGCGAAGGCGGCGCGGCGGGCGATCGACGACGAGTCGTCGGCGAGCAGCGCCGGCTGCCCCTCGGGCCGCAGGATGTAGCCGACGGGCTGGCCGAGCCGGTTGCGCTTGTCCGGGTTGGTCACCTTCCACACGCGACCGACGGAGTTGTCGGCGACCCGCGCACCCTCGGACTCCCGGGTCAGCCGGGTGGCGGTGCGGGTGAAGGCGTTGCCGTACGGGTTGCCCTCCCCCACCGGCACGCGCCGCACCTCCAGCTCGTCGACCGCGTTGGCGACGCCGTCGAGGGTCATGTCGAGCCGCGCGCTGAACAGGTGCTGGTGGTAGGGGGCACCGAGGCCGGGGGCGACCTCCGTCGCGTACTCCGTGCCCTCCACATAGGAGGAAGTGAAGACCACGCCGGTCGCCTTGACCTCCATCTCGATGGTGCCGTCGAGGTAGAGGTACCAGAAGAAGCCGTAGTCGTAGTTACCGACCGTAGCCCAGTACGAGACGACCAGCCGGCGCTGCCGGCGGGTCTCGGCCGCCTCGGTGAACAGGTCGGTGTGCTTCCAGAGGACGCCGAAGTCCTCCTCGTGGAGGCAGATCGCGTTGGTCACCTCGCGCGGCCGCCCCTCGCCGTCGGCCAGCACCGCGTCGAAGTAGTAGATCTCGCCCAGGCAGTCGCAGCCGAGCGTCAGCGAGTTGACCTGCTGGCCGAGCAGGTACTCCCCGGCGTCGAAGTAGTTCTGCCAGAAGCGCACCGGGCTCGGGTCGGCGTACGGGACGACCATCTCGGCGATGGACGCGCGGTAGATCAGCGGCCGGCCCTGGATCGAGATCTGGTGCAGCACCAGCCCCTCTCGGGGGTCGAAGCCGACCCGGAACTCCCAGCCCTCCCAGGTCACGACGTCGCCGTCCACCCGGAAGCTCGGCCCGTCGGGCTGCGTGATCGCGAGCTCGCGCAGCGTCTGCCGCGCCGGCCCGGTGTACGCCGGGTCGTCGTAGTTGCCCTCCTCGGCGGGCACCGGCAGCACCTCGTGGTCGATCAGCTCGACCACCCGCTTCTCGATCAGGTCGACGTATGCGACGACACCGTCCACCGGGTGGGCCCAGCAGTGGTCCTCGGGCCGGTTGGCCACGAACGACAGGACCCGCAGCAGCCGCCGGCCCCGCTCGCCCGGCAGGTCGAAGTCGCCGGCCGAGAGCGGGCAGGGGCGCACCAGGTCGAGGTCGGTGATGCCGCGCCGGGCCATCGCCGCCCGCCAGCCCTCGTCGCCCTTGACGATCTCGTCGACGGCGGCGAACTCCTCCAGCAGGATCGGCGGCTGCCCGTCGACGGCGGGATCCACCTCGACCACCGCGTCGACCTCGCCGCGGGTCACCGAGCCGACCGCCGAGCGGACCCGGCCGGTGGCGACGTCGAGCAGCAGTGCGCGGACCCGGCGGTCGACCGGGTCGCCGGGCCGCCAGGCCAGGACCGCGTCCTTCGGGGGCTCTTCCAGCGCGAGCAGCGCGAAGCGGGTGGTGGGGTGGACCAGGTCGTGCTTCTCGAAGAGCGCGCGGGCGGCGTCGATCTCAGCGGCGGACAGCCGCTCCAGGGGATGACCGGCAGCGGCCGTCATCGGATCACCTCGTCGTCGGAGAATCGGAGATCGCGGACGACGACAAGCTAGTCCGAACGTGAGCGACTGTCCACGTACGTTCACGTCACAGGGCTGCGCGGGCCGGCGTGACCGGCAGGTGGCGCTGGCGCACTCCGGTGGCGTGCCAGACGGCGTTGGCGACCGCGGCGGCCACGCCGACGATCCCGATCTCGCCCAACCCCTTGACGCCCGACGGGTTGAGCGCGCCGTCGGGGTCGTCGACGAACGCGACGTCGACGGCGCCGATGTCGGCGCTGGTCGCCACGGGGTAGTCGGCGAGGTTGTGGTTGACGAAGTCGCCGAAGGCCGCGTCCATCCTCGACTCCTCGAACAGCGCGCAGGACACGCCCATGACCATGCCGCCCATCAGCTGGGACCGGGCGGTGAGCGGGTTGACCACCCGGCCCACGGCGAACACGCCGGTCATCCGGGGCACCCGCACCTCGCCGGTCACCACGTCGACGGCCACCTCGGCGAAGTGCGCGCCGAACGCGTACCGGGCCAGGTCGTCGCGGTCGCGCAGCTCCGCCGTCGTGTCGTACGCGCAGGTCAGCCCCGTGGCCGGGACCGGCTCGCCGGCGGCCAGGCGGCGGACGAGCTCGCGGCAGGCGGCCACCACGGGCCAGCTCCACGAGGCGGTGCCCATCGACCCGCCGGCACCCTGGGCGAGCCCGGTGTCGCTGTCGCCGACGTGGACGGTCACCTGCTCCGGCCCGACGCCGAGCGCGTCGGCCGCCACCTGGGTGAGGGCGGTCCGCGCACCGGTGCCGATGTCGACGGCCCCGACCCGGACGTCGAACCGTCCGGACGGGTACGCGGTGGCGTGCGCGACGGTCGGCCCGACCCCGGCGCCGTGGTGCGCGCCGGCCACCCCGGTGCCCCACCACCACCGCCCGTCGCGGCGGACGGCGGGCCGCGGGTCGCGGCCGGCCCAGCCGAACCGGCGCGCACCCTCCCGCAGGCACTCGGCCAGGCGGCGGCTGCTGAACGGCCGGCCGGTGGCGGGCTCCAGCCGGGTGTCGTTGCGCAGCCGGAGCGCGACCGGGTCGACGCCGCACGCCTCGGCCAGCTCGTCCATCGCGGACTCCAGCCCGAACGAGCCGGGTGCCGTCCCCGGGGCCCGCATCCACCGCGGCGTCGGCACGTCCAGCCGGACCACCCGGTGGTCGGTGCGCAGGTTGTCCGCCGGGTACATGGCCCGCGCGTAGCTCGCCGTCTGCTCGGTGAACTCCAGCAGCGTCGACGTCTGCTGCGTCGCCGTCTGCTCGACCGCGAGCAGCCGCCCGCCGGCGTCGGCGCCGAGCCGGACCCGCTGCGCGGTGGGCGTCCGGTAGCCGGTCAGCGGGAACATCTGCGGCCGGGTGAACGTGACCCGAACCGGGCGGCCGACCAGCGCGCTGGCCATCAGCGCGAGCACCGCCTCCGGACGCGGCAGCCCCTTGCTGCCGAAGCCGCCGCCCACATGCTCGGCCACCACCCGCACGGTGCCGGGAGGGTAGCCGAACAGCGCGGCGAGGGTGCGCGCCGACGCGTACGGGGCCTGGGTGGTGTCGTGGAGGATGACCCGCCCGTGGGCCCACAGCGCCGTCGCGGAGTGCGGCTCGATCGGGTTGTTGTGCTGCGCCGGCGTGGTGTACCGCGCGTCGACGACCACCGGCGCGGCGGCCAGCGCGGCGTCGACGTCGCCCTTGCCGGTGGCCGTCGGCGCACCCGGGTTGACGTGCTCCGGCGCGTAGCGGCGCGGGTGGTCCGGGCGGAACCGCGCGTCGTGCGGCTCCTCGACGTACGCGACCCGCATGGTCTCGGCCGCCTCGCGGGCCCGCTCGGGGGTGTCGGCGACCACGAGCGCCACCGGCGCGCCGTAGTGCGGCACCCGGTCGTCCTGCAGGACGCGCAGCGTGGCGTCGCCGGTGTCGCCGAGCCGGGGAGCGTTCTCGGGGCTGAGCACCGCCAGGACGCCGGGCATCGCGAGCGTCGCGGCGACGTCGCGGGACCGGACCCGGCCACGGGCGATCGACGCCGGCACGACCCAGCCGTACGCCAGGCCGGGCACCCGGACGTCGCCGGCGAACCGGGCCCGACCGGTGACCTTGTCGGGGCCCTCCACCCGGGTGTACGGGCGGCCGACGGCCGCGCGGGCGGTCGTGGCGGTCACGGCGGCCCACCCGCCATGTCCCGCAGCACGCCGACGACCAGGTCGCGGACGAGCGGCACCTTGTACGCGTTGTCGCGCAGCGGCCGGGCGGCGTCCAGCTCCGCCTCGGCGGCGGCCGCGAACGCCGCCTCCGTCGCGGGCTCCCCGGCCAGCGTCCGCTCGGCCACCCGGGCCCGCCACGGCCGCGAAGCGACCGCACCCAGCGCGATCCGGACGTCGCGGACCCGCCCCCCGGCGACGTCGAGCGCGGCGGCGACGGACGCGACCGCGAACGCGTACGACGCCCGCTCGCGGACCTTGCGGTAGCGCGACCCGGCGGCCATCGGCAGCGGCGGCAGGGCGACGCCGGTCACCAGCGCGCCGTCGGGGACGGTCAGCTCGAGGTCCGGGCGGTCGTCGACCGGCCGGTAGAAGTCGTCGAGCGGCACCTCGCGCGGCCCGGCCAGGTCGTGCACCAGCACGCGGGCGTCCAGGGCCGCCAGCGCGACGGCCAGATCGGACGGATGGGTCGCCACGCAGTGCGCGGAGGCGCCGAGGATCGCGAGGTTGTGGTGCTCGCCGCGGATCGCCGGGCAGCCCGAGCCGGGCCGGCGCTTGTTGCACGGCTTGGCCGGGTCGGTGAAGTACAGGCAGCGGGTTCGCTGCAGCAGGTTTCCGCCGGTGGTGGCGACGTTGCGCAGCTGCCCGGAGGCGCCGGCCAGCACGGCCTGGCTCAGCGCCGGGTAGCGGGCCCGCACCAGCGGATGCGCGGCGAGGTCGCTGTTGCGGACCAGCGCGCCGACGCGCAGCGTCCCGCCGTCGTCCACGACCTCGTCCAGCGGCAGGCCGGTGACGTCGACCAGCAGCTCCGGCCGCTCGACGCCGAGTTTCATGAGGTCTACCAGGTTGGTGCCGCCGCCAAGGTAGCGGGCACCCGGGTTGTCGGCCACGAGCGCGACGGCCGTGTCGACGTCCGTGGCGCGGGTGTAGGCGAACTCCCTCATCCGCGCCACACCTCCGCGACGGCGGCGACGATCTGCGGGTACGCGCCGCACCGGCACAGGTTGCCGCTCATCCGCTCCCGGATCTCGTCCTCGTCGAGCACGGCCGTGCCGTCGCTGACCGCGCTCGGCCAGCCGGCCGCCGCCTCGTCCAGCACGCCGATCGCCGAGCAGATCTGCCCCGGCGTGCAGTAGCCGCACTGGAAGGCGTCGTGGGCGAGGAAGGCCGCCTGCATCGGATGCAGCTCGTCGCCGGGGGCCAGACCCTCCACGGTGGTCACCGACCGCCCGTCGACCGCGACCGCGAACAGCAGGCAGGAGTCCACCCGCCGGCCGTCGAGCAGGACCGTGCAAGCGCCGCACTGGCCGTGGTCGCAGCCCTTCTTGGCGCCGGTGAGGTTCAGCCGCTCCCGCAGCGCGTCGAGCAGCGTGGTGCGGTTGTCGACCTCGAGGTCGTACGCGGTGCCGTTGACCACGAGGCGGACCGTGCTGGACAGCTGCGGCACGACGGTTCCTCAGGGGCTGCGGGGCGACACGACCATGCCGCCGCGGATCCGGGCGGGGATGCGGCGCAGCGAGATCGCGAGGTCCTGGGGCGGCACGGTGTGGTCGAGGCGGGCCAGCCGCACGGCGAGGTCGCGCAACAGGCTCACCGTGTTGCCCTCGCCGGGGCAGCGGTGGCCGGTCGCGGGGTCGCCGCCGCCCTGCGGGACCAGGTCGTAGGCCCCCACCGCCTGGTCGACGAAGCGCTCCGGCGCGAACGCGTACGGGTCCGGCCAGAGCGCCGGGTCGTGGTTCTGGCCGTACAGGTCGAGCAGGACCAGGCTGCCCTGGCGGACGCGGTGGCCGCGGTAGGTGAGGTCGCGGGCGGCCCGGCCGCCGACGAAGGGTGCGAACGGGTAGAACCGGCGAACCTCGTGGGTGAACGCCTCGGCGAACGCGGGGTCGCCCTCGGCGAGCGGCTTGCGGTTGCTGGGCCAGCGGTGCAGGGCGTGGGCGGAGAACGCGACGAACCACGCGACGGCCACCGTCGGCCGCAGCACGTTGAGCAGCTCCACGGCGGCGGTGCGCGGCGGCAGGTACGGCTCGTGGTCGGCCGCCGCGCGCACCACCTCGCCGGCCGCGGGCACTCTGCCGTCCCGTACGCCCTCGATCATCGCGGCCAGGCGGCGCTCCTGCCGGTCCCGGGCGGCGACGGCGCGCCAGTGCCGGGGGCCGAACGTGGCGAAGCCGTCCACCATGGCCACGCAGTCACGGGCCAGCCGGTCGGCGTCCCGCGGCGCGTCGGGCACGCCGGCCCAGGTGGACACCGCGCGGGCGAGCACGCGGGCGGCCTCGTCGAAGAGCACGACGTCGCGGCCGGCCCAGGTGCGGGCGGCCTCGTCCCAGGCGGCGCCGGCGGCGGCGACCAGCTCGGGGCGGCGGTGTTCGTCGAGAGTGGACAGGAACAGGCTCTTGCGCCGCCGGTGCGCCGCCCCGTCGAGGGTGTGCACCGCGCCGTCCCCGAAGAGCGTGCTCCGCACGAAGCTGGGGATGGCGCCGTGCCGGAGCACGTTCGCCTCGTCGTAGAAGAACCGGGCCGCCTCCGGCCCGCAGAGCCCGATCGCCGGCCGGCCCATGAGGCGGGTCTCGACGATCCCGTCGGGCGACCGGCGCCGGCGGTCGGGCAGCCAGGCGTACCCGTCGACGAGCAGGTCGGCGGAGCTGTCCATGCGCATGGGTCTGCCATGCCCCGCCGGCCCGCAGTCGAAACGGCTCGTCCGCCTTCGTACCGGTAAGACCGATCTGAGGTTGGTGTGACGGCCGCGACTCGCGGTTGACGGGTGGCCGGCGGGACCACAGACTGTGCGCACAACTGCACAGTCGCGTGTCGATAGGGGAAGTCCGGTCGAAGTCCGGCGCTGGCCCGCAACGGTAGGCGGGGAGTCCTCCCCGCGAGCCCGATCACCTGTCGCGCGCGTGAGGTTCCCACCAACCCGTCGTGGCCCACGGGTCGGAGCCGCCCGGCGACCCGTCGCCGGGTCGTCTCGACCATCAGGGCCGGAAAGGCACGATCCGATGGTCGTCCCGATCCGGCGCCGCCTGCGCACCCTCCTCGTGGGTGTGCTCGCCGCCGCCGCGTGCACCACCGTCCTGGCCGCTCCCGCCGCGGCCGCCCCGCCACCCACCCTCGACCGGGTCGACGCCGCCGCCGGCTGGCTCGCCCGGCAGATGGTCGACGGCGAACGCTTCGAGGTTGTCTTCGACGGCACCGCGTACCCCGACCAGGGGCTCACCGTCGACGCGATCCTCGCGTTCGCGGCGGCGAAGAGCGCCGACCAGGCCGCCGCCCGCGCCACCGCCTGGCTCGCCCGGCCCGACGTGCTCGCCGGCTACATCGGCGACGGCACCGAGGCGTACGCGGGTGCCACCGCGAAGCTCGCCCTCGGCGTCCAGGTCCGCGGGCTCGACCCGACCGCGTTCGGCGGCGTCGACCTGCTCGACCGGCTCCGCGGTCTGCTCACCCCGAGCGGCCGGTTCGCCGACCGGTCCGCCTGGGGCGACTACAGCAACGCGTTCAGCCAGAGCTTCGCGCTGATCGCGCTGGCCCGGGCCGGCGGCGCACCGGCCCCGGCCGTCTCGTTCCTGGTCGGCGAGCGGTGCGCCGACGGCGGGTTCCCCCTGCTGTTCGCGCAGGCCACCTGCGAGAGCGACGTCGACGCGACCGCGCTGGTCGTGCAGGCCCTGACCGCCGCCGGCCGGGCCGACGACGCCCGCCCGGCCGTCGCCTGGCTGCTGGCCCGGCAGGCCGCCGACGGCTCGTTCAGCGCGCTCGGCGTCGCCAACGCGAACTCCACCGGCCTCGCCGCCCAGGCGTTGCGGGTCGCCGGCCGGCCGCTGGCGTACCTCAAGGCCCGGCACTTCGTGCTCGGGCTCCAGGCCCGCTGCGCGGCACCCACCGCGGACCGGGGCGGCATCGCCTACAGCGCCGCCGGATTCGACGGTACGGCCGTCCGCGCCACCGCGCAGGCCCTGCCCGGGCTGGCCGGCGCCGACTTCGCCACGCTCACCGCCACCGGCGCCGCGCCGGCCGACAAGGTGCTCGCCTGCCTGGGCGGTGCGGCATGACCGGGGTGGTGCGGCGCCGCGCGGCGGCGCTCCTGGCCGCGGTGGTCGTCGCCGCCGGGTTGGTCGCCGCCGAGGCGCGGCCCGCGTTCGCCGCGGCCTGCGCGCCGGGCACCGGCGTCACCGTCGTGGTCGACTTCGGGCCGCTCGGCGGCGGCGTCACCGTCGGCTGCCACACCGGCGACCCGGCGACCGGGCTGGCGGCGCTGACCGGCGCCGGATTCACCGTGACCGGCACGCAGCGGTGGGGGCTCGCGTTCGTCTGCCGCATCGACGGCAAGCCGACGCCGGCCCAGGACCCGTGCGTGAACACGCCGCCGGCGACCGCGTACTGGTCGTACTGGCACGCCAGCCCTGGGGGCGCCTGGACCTACAGCACGGTCGGCGCCGGCGCGTACAACCCGGCCGTGGGCAGCGTCGAGGGCTGGCGCTTCGGCTCCGGCCAGGCGCCGTCGATCCCCGCACCGTAACGGACCCGCGCGGGCCGCGCCGCCCTCGGCGGCGCGGCCCGCCTTCCGCGAGAAAGGCTTCTCCCGTGCCGGTTCCCGGCCTTCTCCGTCCATGGGGGACGGTTGTCGCCGCGGTCGCGCTGGCCGCGGCCGTCGCACCACCCGCCGCCGCCGCACCGTCCCGGCCCGACGCCGGCCGCGCCGCCGCGGCGTGGCTCGCCACCCAGCTCGACGGCGGCCACCTCACGAACTTCGGCGTGCCCGACTGGGGGTTGACCGCCGACGCGTACTTCGCCCTGGCGGCGACCGGTGCCGACCCGGCCGCGACAGCCCGCGTCCGGGCCGAGCTGGCGGCGCACGTGCGCTCCTACACGACGTACGACGACTGGGGCTTCCCCGGCGTCCGGATCGCCGGCGCGACCGCGAAGCTGCTGGCGGTCGCGGCCAGCGGCGACGCCGACCCGGCGGACTTCGGCGGTGTCGACCTGCGCGCCGAGACGCTGGAGCTGGTCGACGGCACCGGCCGGGTCCGCGACCGGATCCCGGCCGAGCTCGGCGGCGACCAGAGCAACACGTTCGCGCAGTCGTTCGCGGTGCTGGGCCTGGCCCGTAGCGGCGGCGTGCCGCAGCCCGTCGTCGACTTCCTCGTCGACCAGCAGTGCGCGGCCGGCGGGTTCCGGCTGATGCCGGACGCGTCGCCGACCTGCGACGGCCAGGCCGGCGCCACGCTCGACACCGACTCGACCGCGATGGCGGTGCAGGCGCTGCTGGCCGCGGCGGACGCCGGCGCCGACGGCGCGCGGGCCGCGGCCGAGAAGGGTGCCGCCTGGCTCGCCGACCGGCAGGACGCCGGCGGCGGCTTCGGCGGGTCCGGTCCGACCAGCGGGCTCAACACCAACAGCGCCGGCCTCGCCGGGCAGGCGCTCGCCGCGGCCGGTTACGACGAGGCGGCGGACCGGGCGGCCGCGTGGGTCGCCGGCCTCCAGCGCACGGCGGCGCCGGACGCCGGCGCGATCGCGTACGACCCGGCCGGGTTCGCGGCCGGCACGATCGACGACGTCTCCCGCGACCAGTGGCGGCGGGCCACCGCGCAGGCCCTGCTGGCGCTGGCCGGGGTCCCGTTCGGCGAGATCGGTGCGACGCCGCCGCCGACCGCCGGGCCCACCACGCCGCCGTCGCCTGCGGCGTCGCCGACCGCTTCCGCCGCGCCGACCACGGGCGTCGCGGCCCCCGGCGGCGGTGGCGGGTTGCCGATCACCGGAGCCCCGGCGGCCGTGCTGGCCGGTGTCGCGGCCGCGCTGGTCGGCGGCGGCGCGGTGCTGGTCGTGGCGGGCCGCCGGCGCCGCGCGCCGTGAGGCGCCTCGCCGTCGTGCTGGTGGCGGCGGCGGCCACCCTGGTCGTCGCCGCGCCGCCGGCGCGCGCGGGCAGCGCCGGGTACTGCCCGGACGCCCGCGGGGTCACGGTGGTCGTCGACTACGGCGCGCTGGGCGGCGGGACGGTCGTCCGGTGCGCGCCGGGTAACCAGCCCACCGGGCTGGCCGCGCTGGAGAACGCCGGGTTCACCGTCACCGGCACGGTGCGGTGGGGCAAAGGCTTCGTCTGCCGGATCGACGGGAAGCCCGGTGTCGACGCGGAGCCGTGCGTGGACACGCCGCCGGCGTCGGCGTACTGGTCGTACTGGCACGCGCCGAACGGAGGCAGCTGGACGTACAGCAGCCTGGGGGTCCGCAACCGCAAGCCGCCCGCGGGCAGCTTCGAGGGCTGGTCGTTCGCCACCGGAAGCTCCGCGTCGGCCGCGCGACCGCCCGGGGTCGCGCCGAAACGGCCCGAGACCGCCAAGCCGGCGCCGTCGCGGTCGTCGGCCCGGCCCCAGCCGCCGCGACCGGCGGGCGAACGCTCCACCGGCCCGGCCGTCGCCACGCCACCCGCCGCACCGCGAACGACGGGGCCCACGTCCGCGCCGCCGCCCACCCGGCCGCCGGCCGCCGCGCCGGTCCCGTCCACTACCGCCGCCGCGACCGCCGGCGGCACACCGTCCATGGTGGACGTCGCCGCCCCGTCGGCCCCCGGTGGCGGGACGCCGTGGCCGGCCCTGCTGGGCCTGGGCCTCGCCGCCGCGCTCGGCGGCGCCGCCCTGCTCACCGCCCGCCGCCGCCGGGCCGACCCGGGTACGGGTTAGCCCGGTGCGCCACCTCCGCCGCACCCTCCACCCGGCCGCCTGGTGGCTGTGGGCCCTCGGGCTGGCCACGGCGGCGAGCCGCACCACCAACCCGGTGCTGCTGGCGCTGCTCGCCGCCGCGGCCTGCTTCGTCGTCGTCCGCCGCCGCGGTGACGCGCCGTGGGCACTGGCGTTCCGCCTCTACGTCGTCCTCGCCGGGATCGTCGTCGCCAGCCGCGTGCTGTTCCGGGTCGTGTTCGGCGGGGGCGGCGGCGAGGTCGTGCTCGTCACCCTGCCGGAGCTGCCGCTACCCGCGGTCGCGGCCGGCATCCGCCTCTTCGGCCCGGTGACCGCCGAGGAGCTCCTGTCGGGCCTCTACGACGGGCTGCGGCTGGCCACGATGCTGCTCTGCCTCGGCGCGGCGAACGCGCTCGCCAACCCGAAGCGGCTGCTCAAGGCCGTACCGGCGGCGCTGTACGAGGCGGGCACGGCCGTCGTCGTCGCGCTCTCCGTCGCGCCGCAACTGGCCGAGAGCGTCCTGCGGGTACGCCGGGCACGCCGCCTGCGCGGCGGCGACGGCCGTGGGATCCGCGCGCTGCGCGCCATCCTCCTGCCGGTCCTGGCCGACGCCCTGGACCGCTCCCTGGCCCTGGCCGCCGCCATGGACTCCCGCGGCTACGCCCGCACCGGCACCGCATCGCAGACCCGCCCGCCCGCCGGCCGGCCCGCGCCGACCGACACCCGCACCGGCACGGCCGGCACCGGCCCACACCCCGACGGCCACCGCGACCCGACGCCAACCAGCGTCCCCACCGACAACCGGCCGTCGACAACCGATTCCACAACCCCGTCCCCCACCCTCACTCCCGGCACGGACCCGCGCCGCGACCCCACCGCCGGCGGCGTGCGGCAGGACCACGCGGCGGATGGGGGACAGCACCACCACCCGGCGGAGGACGTGCTACGCGGCCGACAGGTGGGTGAGCTGCGGCACGGCCACCCAGCGGATGACGCGCGGCACGGCCACCCAACGGACAACCTGCGGCACGGCCACCCAACGGACGACCTGCGGCACGGCCACCCAGCGGATGACCTGCGGCACGGCCACCCAGCGCGGCACGGCCGACCGGCGGATGACGCGCGGCACGGCCGGCCGGCGGGTGGGGTGCTGGTGGTGGGCGGGCTGCTCGGGGTCTGTGTCGGTGCCTACGGGCTCCTCGACGCGACCACGCCGCGGGTGATCGGGCTGCCGGTGCTGGCCGCCGGGCTCGCCGTCGCCGCGGCGGGGCTGGCGGCGGGAGCGCGGGCGGTCGTCCGTACCCGGTATCGGGCCGACCGGTGGGCGGCGCCGGAGGTCGCCGTCGCGGCCTGCGGGATCGGTGCCGGCGCGCTGCTCTTCGTGACCGCCTCGGTCGACCCGGCGGCGCTCTACCCCTCGCTGTCGCCGCTGGGCTGGCCGACGCTCACCGCGCTGCCGGCCGCCGCCGCCGTCCTCGCCACGCTGCCCGCCTGGCTGGCCCCGCCCGCGCCGGTGGCCGCGCGGTGATCCGGTTCGAGCGGGTCGGGGTGACCTACGCGGGCGAGGACCGGCCGGTGCTCCGCGACGTGAGCCTGGTCGTGCCCGAAGGCGAGCTGTGCCTGCTCGCCGGCGCGACCGGCAGCGGCAAGTCGACGCTGCTGCGGGCGGTCAACGGGCTCGTGCCGCACTTCACCGGCGGCACGCTCAGCGGGCGGGTCACGGTCGCCGGGCGGGACACCCGCACGCATCCGCCGCGGGAACTCGCCGACGTCGTCGGCGTCGTCGGGCAGGACCCGCTGCACGGGTTCGTCACGGACACCGTCGAGGAGGAGTTGGCGTACGCGATGGAACAGCTCGCCGTCCCACCGGCGACGATGCGCAAGCGAGTCGAGGAGACGCTGGACCTGCTCGGCATCGCCGACCTCCGCGACCGTCCACTGCGGACGTTGTCCGGCGGGCAGCAGCAGCGGGTGGCAATCGGCTCGGTGCTGACCGCCCACCCGCGCGTGCTGGTGCTCGACGAGCCGACGTCGGCGCTCGACCCCACCGCGGCCGAGGAGGTGATCGCCGCCGTCACCCGGCTGGTCCACGACCTCGGGGTCACCGTGCTGATGGCCGAGCACCGGCTGGAGCGGGTCGTCCCGTACGCGGACCGGATGCTCCTCCTCCCCGGCGACGGCACGCTCGTCGACGGGCCGCCGGCCGCCGTCCTCGCCCGCGCACCGGTCGCGCCACCGGTCGTGGAGCTGGGCCGGCTCGCCGGGTGGGACCCGCTGCCGCTGTCGGTCCGCGACGCGCGGCGGCTGGCCGGGCCGCTCCGCGACCGCCTCGCCGAGCGGCCGGTGCCGACGCCTTCGGCCACCGTCCCCGGCGACGTCCTCCTCGACGCACGCGGGGTCGTCGTCCGCTACGGGAAGCTGGTCGCCGTCGCGGGCGTCGACCTCACGCTGCGGGCCGGCGAGGTGGTGGCGCTGATGGGCCGCAACGGCTCCGGCAAGTCGTCGCTGCTCTGGGCCCTGCAAGGCGCCGGCCCGCGCGCATCGGGCTCCGTCCGCGCCGGCGGCGCGGGCCCGGCTGGCTCCGTACGCGCCACCGACGCGAACCCGGCCAGCTCCGTACGCGCCGGCGGCGCGGACCCGGTCGGCTCCGTACGCGCCACCGGCGCAGACCCGGCCAGCTCCGTACGCGCCGGCGGCGCGGACCCGGTCGGCTCCGTACGCGCCACCGACGCGAACCCGGCCAGCTCCGTACGCGCCGGCGGCGCGGACCCGGTCGGCTCCGTACGCGCCACCGGCGCAGACCCGGCCAGCTCCGTCCGCGCCACCGGCGCGGACCCGGCGGTGGTCGGGGCGGCGAGGGCCCGCAAGCTCGTGGGTCTCGTCCCGCAGACCCCGGGCGACCTGCTCTACCTGGAGACGGTGGCGGCCGAGTGCCGGGCGGCGGACCGGGAGTCGGGCCGCCCGCCGGGCACCTGCGCGGCGTTGCTGGCCGAGCTGGCCGACCTGGACCCGCGAACGCATCCCCGCGACCTCTCGGAAGGGCAGCGGCTCGCGCTGGTGCTCGCCGTGCAGCTGACCGCCGCGCCGCCGGTGCTGCTGCTCGACGAGCCGACCCGGGGCCTGGACTACGGGGCGAAGCGGCGGTTCGCGGCGATCGTGCGGGGCCTGGCCGCGGAGGGCCGGGCGGTGGTCGTCGCCACCCACGACGTCGAGCTGGTCGCCGCGCTGGCCGACCGGGTGGTGGTGATGGCGCAGGGCGAGGTGGTCGCCGACGGGCCGACGGCCGCGGTGGTGGTGGCCTCGCCCGCGTTCGCGCCGCAGGTGGCGAAGATCCTCGCGCCGGAGCCGTGGCTGACCGTCGACGCGGTCGCGGCGGCGCTGCGGTGACCGCCGTCCGGGTACGCCCCCGCTCGTGGCTGGTGCTCGCGCTGGCCTCGCTCGCCGGGCTGTTCGCCTTCTTCTGGCCGCTGCTGCTGCCGGCCCGGGTGGCCTCGGTCGCCCGTACCGGGGAGGCGCCGTTCGTCTTCATGGTCGTGCTGCCGGTGCTGGTGCTGATCCTCGTGGCGGAGCTGAGCGGTGGCCGGATGGACACCAAGGCGCTGGCGATGCTCGGCGTGCTCAGCGCGGTCAACGCGGCGCTGCGGCCGCTGGGTGCCGGCACGGCCGGGATCGAGACGGTGTTCTTCCTGCTGGTCCTCGCCGGCCGGGTGTTCGGGCCGGGCTTCGGCTTCCTGCTCGGCGCCACGTCGCTGTTCGCGTCGGCGCTGCTGACCGCCGGCGTAGGCCCGTGGCTGCCGTTCCAGATGCTGGCGGCGGCGTGGGTGGGTCTCGGCGCGGGCCTGCTGCCCCGCCGCGCGGGCGGCCGGGCGGAGGTCGCGATGCTCGCCGGGTACGCGTTCCTCGCCGCGTACTTCTACGGCTTCTGCATGAACATGTGGTTCTGGCCGTTCAGCCCGGCCGCCGACACGGCGCTGTCCTATGTGCCCGGCGCGCCGGTGCTCGACAACCTGCACCGCTTCGTGCTTTTCACGGCGGCCACCTCGACGCTCGGCTGGGACACCGGCCGCGCGCTCACCAACGCGGCCGCGGTGCTGCTGCTCGGGACCGCGGTGCTGGCCGCGCTGCGCCGGGCCGCCCGCCGCGCCGCGTTCGACGCGACACCGACCTGGTCCGACCCGCCGGCGCCGGCTACGCGCTGATCGCGTCGACCAGGCGGCGGCAGGGGCCGGCCAGGTTCCACTTCTCGGCGAGCGCCAGCAGGCGGTCGCCGTCGGCGGGTGCCTGCGGCAGCGTGGTGTCGAACGCGGGCAGGGGGACGTCGCGGGCGACCCGGACCACCGTCGGCGCCACGGCCAGGTAGTCGCGGGCCGCCACCAGCTTGCCCCGCAGGCCCGGCGCGAAGCCCGCCTTCGGGTCGTCGAGGGCGGCCAGCAGGCCGTCGAGCGTGCCGTACCGGGAAATCAGCCGGGCCGCGGTCTTCTCCCCCACGCCGGGCACGCCGGGCAGGCCGTCGCTGGGGTCGCCGCGCAGGGCGGCGAAGTCCGCGTAGCCGTGGGCCGGCACGCCGTACTTCGCCTGGACGGCGGCGTTGTCGCAGTCCTCCAGCTTGCCGACGCCGCGGCCGCAGTAGAGCAGGCGGACGGGCTTGTCGTCGTCGATGAGCTGGAACAGGTCGCGGTCGCCGGAGGCCACCTCGACGGGCCCCGGCTCGGTGTGGGCCAGCGTGCCGAGCACGTCGTCGGCCTCGTACCCGTCGGCGCCGACCGCGGGGATGCCGACCGCCGCCAGCACCTCCAGGATCAGCGGCACCTGGGCCTCCAGGTTCTCCGGCACCACCTCGGTGGACGGGCCGCCGCCGGGGGCCAGCCGGTGCGCCTTGTACGACGGGATCAGCTTCACCCGCCACGCGGGACGCCAGTCGTTGTCCAGCGCGCACACCAGCCGGTCCGGGCGGCGCGTGCGGACGAGCTGGGCGATCATGTCGAGGAAGCCGCGCACCGCGTTGACCGGGCTGCCGTCCGGGGCCCGGGCCGCCGACTCGGGGATGCCGAAGTAGGCCCGGAAGTAGAGACTCGGCGCGTCAACGAGCAACAGCGGTCGCTTCGTCATCGTCACAGCCTGCCATGCCCGCCGCCGGGCCCGGTGCCGCCCTGGACGGGTGTGCGCGGCCCGCCCTGCCGGCCCACGGTCGGCGCTCCGGCGGGGGCCGGGCCGGCGCCGCGGCGGGCGTCGGCCACCGCGACCGCGAGGCCGGCCAGCGCCACCAGGCCGCCGGCCAGGGCCAGCGTGCGCGGGCCGGCCGCGGGCAGCAGGGCACCGCCGGCGAGCGAGCCGAGCGCGATGCCGACGTTGAACGCCGAGCCGCTGCCGGCCGAGGCGAGGTCGGTGTTGCCGGGTGCCACCTGCAGCGTGCGGCCCTGCACGGACGCCGCGAACGCGCTGTACGCGAAGCCGCCCGCCGCCAGCAGCGCCACCGTCACCGGCTGGACCGGGCCCAGGGCGTACAGCAGCAGCAAGGAGGCGGTGACCAGCGCGAGCGGCGCGGCCTGGGCGATCGCCGGCCGCAGGTCGAGGACCCGGCCGATGAGCAGCGTGCCGACGACCCCGGCGGCGCCGGAGACGAACAGCAGCGCCGACAGCGCGCTCTCGGCGAAGCCGCTGACGTCGAGCAGGAACGGCGTGACGTACGTCTGCCAGGTCAGGTACCCGGTGATGCCGACGGCGGTGACGACCAGCAGCGTGCGGTAGCGGCGCCGGTCGGGAGCCGTGCCGCGGGCGGCGCCGCCGTCGGCCGGGTGGAACGCCGGCACCAGCAGGGTGACGACGACGCCGGTGGCGAGGGCGAGGCCGGCCATGGCGAGGAACGCCGTACGCCAGCCGGCGAGCTGGCCGAGCCAGGTGCCGGCCGGCACGCCGAGCACCGGCGCGAGCGCCGGACCCACCGAGAACCGGGCGACCACCCGGCCGCGCACCGACGGCGGGAACAGGCCGGCGACGGTGGGCCCGACGACCGACCAGAACAGCGCCTGCGTCACGGCGGTGACCAGCCGCGCCGCCACCAGGACCCAGTAGCCGCCCGCCAGGGCGGAGACCACGGTGGCGGCCGTGAACACGGCCAGGGTCGCGGCGAGCAGATGCCGGCGCGGCACGGCCCGGGTCACGTGGGTCAGCGGCAGCGAGGTCAGCACGACCACGACGGCGTACCCGGTGACGAGCAGGCCCACCTCCGACCGCGACCGGTCGAGGTCGGCGGCGATCAGCGTGAGCAGGCCGATCGGCAGCAGCTCGGTGGTCACGTAGGCGAATGCGGCGAGGGAGAGCGCGATCAGGGCGGCGGTCGCGCGGCCGCGGGAGACCTGCGGCGCCATCTAGGCGGCGGTGCCGTACGCGAGAACACCCCGGCTGATCGCCGCCATCGCCTGCCGGGCGGTGGCGCGGACCTTCGTCGACGCGCCGCCGGCGTCGGCGATCTGGCCGAGCAGGTCGACCACCTGCCGGGCCCAGCGGACGAAGTCGCCGGCCGGCATGTCGCCGTCGAGGTTGTGGCCGCTGGCCAGCACCTTCGCCAGCGCCTCGCCGCGGGCCCAGCGCACGATCGGCCAGACGAAACCGAGGTCCGGCTCGCGGGTCCGGTCGACGCCGCGGGCGGCCTCGTCGGCCTCGATCTCGGCCCAGATCTTCACGGTCTCGTCGATCGCGTCGGTGACCGGCCCGCGCGGCACGGAGGCCCGCTCGTCGCCCTCCCGCCGCGCCTCGTAGAGCACCACCGAGACCGCGCCGGCCAGCTCCTCGGGCGACAGCCCCTCCCAGACGCCGCGCCGCAGGCACTCGGCGACCAGCAGGTCGGCCTCGGACCAGATGCGGGACAGCATCCGGCCGTGGTCGGTCACCTCGCCGGCCTCGGTGAGGTAGCCGCGGGCGGCCAGCAGCGCGCACACCCGGTCGAAGGTGCGGGCCAGCGATCCGGTGCGGTTGGCGACCCGGGCCCGCAGCTCCTGGGTGTCCAGCAGCAGCCGGCGCCGCCGCTCCGCCCACCGGGCGTGCTCCTCGCGGTCCGGGCAGGCGTGGCAGGGGTGCGCGCGGAGCTGGCCGCGCAGCTCGGCGAGCTGGGCGTCGTCGCCGGTGCCCCGCGCGCGGCGGCCGCGCCGGCTGTGCCGGTCGAGGCCGGTGCCGGTGACGGCCGCGGCGAGGTCGCGGCGGGCGGCCGGGTTGCGGTGGTTGAAGTGCCGGGGCACCCGGATCCGGGCCAGCACCTCGGCCGGCGAGGTGAAGTCGGCGGAGGTGACCCGGCCGGCCCACCGGTCCTGGGTGAGCACCAGCGGCCGCGGGTCGCCGAACCCGCCGGTGCCCGGGTCGAGCACCACGGCGAGGCCCGCCCGGCGGCCCGAGGGCACCCGGATCACGTCGCCGACACGGAGCCGCTCCAGCGACGAGACCGCCTGCGCGCGGCGCTGCGACTGCCCCTGCCGGGCCAGTGCCCGCTCGCGGTCCGCGATCGCCACCCGCAGCGAGAAGTACTCGTCGAAGTCGCCGCGGCTGCAGCGCACCTCCTCGCCGTACTGCTCGATGGTCTCCTCGTTGCGCCGGACCTGCTTGGCCAGGCCGACCACCGAGCGGTCGGCCTGGAACTGCGCGAACGACGCCTCCAGCAGCGCGCGGGCCCGCTCGGCGCCGACGGTGCCGACGAGGTTGACGGCCATGTTGTAAGACGGCCGGAAGCTCGACCGCAGCGGGTACGTCCGGGTGGAAGCGAGGCCGGCGACGTGGCGCGGGTCGACCTCCGGCGACCAGACGACCACCGCGTGCCCCTCGACGTCGATGCCGCGCCGCCCGGCCCGGCCGGTGAGCTGCGTGTACTCCCCCGGGGTCAGGTCGACGTGCGCCTCGCCGTTGAACTTCACCAGCCGCTCCAGCACCACGCACCGGGCCGGCATGTTGATCCCCAGCGCCAGCGTCTCGGTCGCGAACACGGCCTTGACGAGCCCGCGGACGAACAGCTCCTCGACGACCTCCTTGAACGCGGGCAGCATGCCGGCGTGGTGGGCGGCAAGCCCGCGCTCGAGCCCGTCGAGCCACTCCCAGTAGCCCAGCACGGAGAGGTCCTCGCCCGGGATCGCGGTGATCCGGGATTCCACGATGCGGCGGATCTCGGCGCGCTCGTCCGGGGTGGTCAGCCGCAACCCGGCGGCCAGGCACTGCTGGACGGCCGCGTCGCAGCCGGCCCGGCTGAAGATGAACAGGATCGCCGGCAGCAGCCCCTCGCGGTCGAGCCGCTCGACCACCTCGGCGCGCAGCGGCGGCTTCCAGCGCGGGCCCCCGCGACCGCCCCGGCCCGGGCCGCCCCAGTCGCGGCCCAGCTCCAGCCGGCGCAGCATCTCCCGCGAGTAGCGCAGCAGCTCCGGGTGGACGTCGTGCTTGCGGGCCGCGTCGGCGTCGTGGAAGAGGTCGAACATCCGGCGGCCGACCAGCATGTGCTGCCAGAGCGGCACCGGCCGGTGCTCGCTGACCACGACCTCGGTGCGGCCGCGGACGGTGACCAGCCAGTCGGCGAACTCCTCGGCGTTGGAGACGGTGGCCGACAATGAGACCAACGTCACGCTCGCGGGGAGGTGGATGATCACCTCCTCCCACACGGCGCCGCGGAACCGGTCGGCGAGGTAGTGCACCTCGTCCATCACCACGTAGGCCAGGCCCTTGAGGGCGGCCGAGCCCGCGTAGAGCATGTTGCGCAGCACCTCGGTGGTCATCACCACCACCGGCGCGTCGCCGTTGATGGCGTTGTCGCCGGTCAGCAGGCCCACGTTCGCCTCGCCGTGCCGCTCCACCAGGTCGTGGTACTTCTGGTTCGAGAGCGCCTTGATCGGCGTGGTGTAGAAGCACTTGCGGGCCCGGTCCGCGTCCTGCAGCGCCAGGTGCACCGCGAACTCGCCCACCACCGTCTTGCCGGCGCCGGTGGGTGCGCAGACCAGCACGCCGCTGCCCCGCTCCAGCGCCTCGCACGCCTCCCGCTGGAAGTCGTCGAGGGCGAAGCCCAGCCCGAGGGTGAAGTCTTCGAGGGCCGGGAAGGCGCTGGCCCGCGCGGCCCGGCGGCGCGCCGCGGCGTAGCGCTCGGCGGGGCTCGACATGCCTCAAGATTACGGCGTACGCGGCGCGCCGACGCGGTAGGCCGTGCGGGACCCGCCCGGGGGACCCTGGGTAGGGTGCTCGGCGTGGCCCTGCCAGATCAGCCGACGCCGGCCCGGCACCCGGTGGAGGCCGTCCTCTTCGACTTCCACGGCACCCTCGCCCAGGTGGAGGATCCGGTCGCGTGGGTGATCGCCGCGGCCGTGGCCTGCGGTGTCGAGCTCGACCGCGGCAAGGCGACCGTGCTCGCCGACCGGCTGGTCACCGCCGGACGCGCCGGCGGGCCGCTGCCGAACCGGGTGCCCGTGCACCTGGCCGAGGTGTGGGCCGAACGCGACCTCTACCCGCACGCCCACCGCGCGGCGTACGTGGGCCTGGCCGCGACCGTGCACACCGACATCGAGGGGCTCGCCGACGCCCTCTACGAGCGGCTGCTGAACGCGGAGGGCTGGCTGCCCTACGCCGACACGGCCGAGACGCTCAAGGCGCTGCGGGCGGCCGGGGTGCCGGTCGCGGTGGTGAGCAACATCGGGTTCGACATCCGGCCGCACTTCGACGCGTGGGGGCTCACCGATCTGGTGGACGCGTTCGTGCTCTCGTACGAGGTGGGCCGCTGCAAGCCCGACCCGGCCATCTTCCTGCGGGCGTGCGGCGCGCTGGGCGTCGACCCGGCGCGCGCGCTGATGGTCGGTGACACGCCGGCCGACGCCGGCGCCGTGCGGGCCGGGCTGTCGGCGCTGGTGCTGCCGGCCGGCGAGCCCGGCGCGGTCAACGGCCTCGGCGCGGCGGTGGCACTGACCCGCTGAGCCTCCCGCGAAGGAAGGGCCCCTTCCTAACGCGTACGCGTTAGGAAGGGGCCCTTCCTAACGCTTTCACGCTGACCCGGTGAGCACCCGCAGGGCTCGCGGCACGCAGTCGACGCGGAGCGGGAGGGCGGCGGTGCGCTCGCCGTCGGCGTACCCGACGATGCCCTCGGCCTCGACCACGACGGACGCCGCGCGGCGGACGGTGACCGCCGGATGGGTGACGTGGGTGCCGGCGTAGATGCGCGGTTTGACCCGGACCAGCGTGGCCCGGCCGACGGGCCCGACGACGGCCACGTCGAGCCGGCCGTCGGCCGGGTCGGCGTCGGGGCAGATCCGCATGCCGCCGCCGTAGCTGGGGCCGTTGGCGACCGCGACGAGGACGGCGTCGCGTTCCTCGGGTACGCCGTCCAGGGTGATGCGGTAGCGGCGCGGGCGGAGGCGGGCCAGTTCGACCAGGATGGCGACGTCGTACCGGACCGGGCCGCGGGGCCAGCGCATCCGGTTGCCGCGCTCGTTGACGGCGGCGTCGAAGCCGGCGGCGAGGACGGCGCCGAACCAGCGGGTGGTGCCGTCGACGGCGGTGATCCGGGCGAGGTCGAGCGGGGCCGTGGTGCCGTGGCGCAGCGCGTCGACGACCGTCGCCAGGGCGGCCGCCGGGTCGGTGGTGAAGCCGGCCGCCGCGGCGAGGTCGTTGCCCGTGCCGGCGGGGACGATCCCGAGCGGGACGCCGGTGCCGGCGAGGGCCTGGAGCGCCAGGTGGACGGTGCCGTCGCCGCCCACGGCGACGACCGCCGCCGCGCCGCCGACGACCGCCCGGTGGCAGGCGGCGTGCGCTTCGGCCGGCGTACGGGCGGCCAGCGGCGCCACGGGACACCCGGTGGTGGCCAGCCGCTCCAGGACGTCCGGAAGCAGCCCGCGGTGCCGTCCCCGCCCGGCGGTCGGGTTCGCGAGCACCGCGACCGCCCCGGCGAGGTCAGGTGATGTCGTCGTCGTACCGCCGGTCGAGCGGCCGCGGCGCCGGGATCGGGGCGGCGGTCTCGACCGGCGCGCCGGCGCCGATCGCCTCGCGATCCTCGTCGAGCGCCGAGATCTCGTCGTCGCCGATGCCGGCGTAGATCTCCTTGCCCCGCCCCCGCCGCTTGTCGTTGAGGAACGCGACCCCCACGGCGGCGAAGTAGAGCACCGACAGGCACGCGGCCAGCGCGGTCATGCCGAACGGGTCTGGCGTCGGCGTCACGATCGCCGCGAACGCGAAGAAGATGAACACCAAAACCCGCCACCAGCTGAGCAGCCGGCGCGCGCTGAAGAGCCCGACGAAGTTGAGCATCAGGATCAGCAGCGGGAACTCGAAGGCCGCGCCGAAGATCAGGATCAGGTTGGTGGCGAACGAGATGTAGCGCGTGATGTCCAGCGTCGTGTTGATGTCGTCGCCGGAGAACTGGAGGAGGAACTCGAGGCCCTTGTGGATGACGAAGTAGGCCAGCACCGCGCCGGCGGCGAACAGCGGCGCGGCGATGCCCACGAAGATGTAGGCGTAGCGCCGCTCGTGCTTGTGCAGGCCGGGGGCGATGAACGCCCAGAGCTGGTAGAGCCAGATCGGCGCGGCGACGATCAGCCCCACCCAGAGCGCGATCTTGAGATCGAGCAGGAAGACGTCGGCCGGCCCGAGCTGGATGAACTGGCAGACGCCCTTCTCGTCCCTCGAACCCGGCAGGCTGCAGTAGGGCTCCTGGAGCAGGCCGCGGACCTGGCCGCGGATCGCGAACCCGACGGCGAACCCGAGGAGGACGCCGAGCGAGGCCTTGAACAGGCGGTTGCGCAGCTCGCGGATGTGCTCGACCAGCGTCATCGAGCCGTCGGCGGCGCGCTGGAAGTCGCTCGGGCCCCGGTCGCGTCTCAACGTGAGGGCCATG
>Ga0164243_10002332_pt1 | contig 31529 bp, 43 predicted proteins | sample OricompcompostOP_FD_108781 | JGI IMG/M metagenome (GOLD analysis project Ga0164243, IMG submission 108781) | Organic Plus compost microbial communities from Emeryville, California, USA - Original compost - Organic plus compost (OP) | ecosystem: Engineered > Solid waste > Mixed feedstock >... | reverse complement strand
TAAGGCCGAAGGGTGTTTTCGACGACGCCCCAGGATCAAATGGGTGGTGCGAATCAGGCCGTTAGGCTAAACCTGTCTGCGTGCCCGCTTGGCGGAATTGGTAGACGCAAGGGACTTAAAATCTTTTGCGGTGTCAATGGCAGAAGCTAACCCATTGACGGCCAAGCCTCCGCTCAAGCAAAGCACAAAATACTATTGGTCTTTGAGAGACAGCACTGCGCGACAACATTTGACATGTGCTAGGCTGGGGAACGATGGGCTACAGCAACATATATAATGTGCCACAAAGGCAACTTCGTATTGCACGAGACAGGTTCAATGACCTGAAAGTACTCCTGCGAAACGATGTTACTTGGGACGATTTCCAAGAAGCTTGGTTTAAAAAAGATAACACCACAAAGGCACATACAGCAGCACACGGTATTTCTAACCTACCGAATGTCACTCCGCTTGAAACTGTGGATCAAAAAACAGAACGAGAAAGACGCGAACGAGTGCGCAAGGCTGGCGACAGCTTCTTTAAAACGTTAGATGACGACTAATGCGAGCGTGGTGGAACTGGTAGACACATCAGACTTAAAATCTGAAGGCGAAAAGCCGTGCGGGTTCGAGTCCCGCCGCTCGTACCACCATTATATATTGCGGTATATCCTACGGTTCAGAACATGGTAGATCGTAGGACGAGACACCCCTAATTCCACCGCCAAATCTGAAACACGTTTGCCTGATGAACGAATATAACGAACATCATCAGCAGACAGCTTTTTGCGACGATCACCACCACTCGGCAAGGATGATGCTTCCTCCCTCTTTCGTTCCTTCTTCATACGCTTCCTACGCTTTGAACAAACATCTGGCGCTGGTACTGCTTGCTTTTTAGGTTCTGACGGTCTCCGAAATCGAATACGACGACGCTCACCTGTCCGAATATTAACCCGCCAACCATTTAACGGCGGCTCTACAATCTCCGACAATGAACGAGCTTCCCACTCGGAACGAACAGTCTTCATATATACTTCTTCTTCTGACATCCGCCACAAAACCCTCCAATAAGAACTGAAAAACAAAGAAACACAGAAACTCGATAACGAGCTACGAAATATTTATTCGCCAAACAATACAGCAAAGAACAATATTCTATATATCTATAACAAGACATACGATAAGAACGATATAAAAACGATAATGTACAGAAACAATATAGAACGAATAAGATATCTATATGAACGAAAGCAGATATAGAAGAAACTATCGAATAGAAGAAAGAGACTGATATATAAACTATCGTTCAAACCGATATCGCAAGAAACAACAAGAAAGAATGATATATGGCCAATGAACGATATATTGGCGATATGATGAAAACCCTAAGGACACAATGAAAGTTGAGCATTGTGATAACGGGTGGAGATAGGTTGATGGAAGCATAATGATATCAATGATGATGCTATGATGATAATGATGCTATCTTGATGACATTATGACACCATTAACATCATATGATGGAAAGACCTGCAAGCTCAGGCCATGTCAACAAGAAAATGCCCGTCCAACCTAAAAAATATCGCAGAAACCTTTGACATTCTGGTAAAAAGGATTCTTCATTCTGTTGTAAGAATGCCACAATATGGAAAAACCAGAACAACAAGATATAGCAGCATTCTAGCCAAACCTACGCATCAATGATATCAATGGTTTAGGCATAAAAAATACCAAAATATATAGTATATTTTGTGTGTAATGGTATCGACATATTGACATAGTTTCTGTATAGTTAGAATGTAGGGGTCTAGGGGAATGTGACCTGCCCGATAAACATACAAAATTCCGCAGACACCAACGAAAATATATGTCGATCTAAAGTTTCTTGCTAAATACGATTGACAGCCAATTAATATCACACCTGCCTAAAAGCATTCTTTACATGGCTGTTTACAGGAGTACCGTCAATGCAATGTTGGCGGTATTCTTTTTTTTGACAGAAACCATATATATCTGCGCTATTCTGTCAGAAAAGTATCGACATAGAAAAGGAAGAAAGTATCATTATAATGTAGGGGAGCGACCACCTTAGACCAGCCCGATAGTGAACCCAAATATAGCACGATTGCGCGGGTTTCTGAGCCGAATGTATAAATAAGAATAGTAGACACTCGCTAAACAGGCCCTACGGGATCGCCATAATGTTAGAACAAGAATCTACTGTAAGGTTGGAGCTTACCTTAAATGTTCCGTGTAGTAGCAGGGAGACGCAGCCCAAAAAGTGCGCATTGGCATAACCTTCATCTTGGCCAATACAAAAAACGATAGGAAAGACTAGTGTTAGACTATACGAGCCGCCATGCAGTTAGGTATGTGCGGGTTTATCTGTCTTTATATGAAAAAAGTTCATATTTCTGTCTTTTTCCAATCGACGATAAGAACGACCATGTTATGTTTATAATACGGAAGTCTGATACCATATGATGAGCCCGATAGTTGGTAACAGAATCTAAGGGTAAACCAATATAGTTAATTTCTTTGAAGTTGCCGAGCGTCGGTAACAGAATCTATAGCTGCTGAACATTGATGAAGGCCAAAACTAGGCTGCTTATCAGGTATGCAAGACCCCATGGAACTATGGTTATCGATAGAACGAACATTGCAGCGCCAAATACCTTATAGGCAACATTCCTAGTTTTAAACAATGGTATGATGTAGTTGGAAAGCCATTGATATAGGATTTGCAGTATTAGAAGCATATAGAGGATGAAGGCTAGCCATTCGAACACTATGTTTTTAGGTTCGGTAACTTCATAGGCGAGATGGATAACGGCAATGGCACCACATGCTGCAACTATCTCAAAGACGGCTTTAGTATTGTTGGTTAGCCAGATAGCGGCTTTGTCCAGCATCTTCCCTTCATCGATCAACCATATAACGACCTTCTGACGTAGCTTCATAATACCCCCATAACGACAGATCGACAGACAGAACGACGGCAATAGGCTCCTACGATCATGACCAAAGGAGCTACTATGGCTATTATATTCCCCAAATCGATCACCACCCCATTGCAGGTGACGTTCAGCCTGCACAATGAGCCAAACCTTCAAACTCCTACTATGCTTGGCGCTCTACAGAACATAGCTCGCCATCATAACGACAATGATGTCAGAGATCACATTCTGAGGGTCGTAGAGCAGGCTAAGGCTGGTGAGCATACCCAACCCATCCCTGTCATCATCCAGCGCTTCGAATACGCTATATGCTTTAAGGCAGGCATAATGCACATACAGACATCCTTAGCCCATGCAGAAGAAGACTATGCTTCCGTCAATGAGCATATCAGCATGTTTGTTGCACACATGAGAAGGATGTCTACATGTTTTTAAACTGATGGACTAAATAGGAATATGATCTAGATATATTATGCAGATGGATCATGTCCAATGTAGCCATTGGTAAAAAAAATATAGAATACCTTCAAGGTAGGATGTCAGAGTTCCGGCATCCTACCTTTTTTTATAAATAAGATTGGGCTGCATCATCCAGACACCAGTATCTGATGCGCCTAATATACATTGTTATTTCCTTAAACACGACTTGGCGGTTGGTTGCTCATTTCCAACCGCCATTTTTTTCATATCGAAAGAATATCTGCCTCCAATAATAAATACGAATGAACACACTACAAGGAGGAAGGCAGATGTCAGAAGACGCCCACACCACGACATATCAAAAAGTAGAATACCCATCAGAAGCAGACATTGTTGTAAATAGCCTGCAACAGAACTTCGTCTCTATCATCAATAACAGTGCAACAGCACATTTGTTGGATGGCAACGTCATAATGGTGGTAGGCATCAATCCTAATGTTATGCCAGAAGTACTAGTTCGCTTTTCACAATGGATTGAAGAAGCCTGCTCGCCCGATCTAGTGAGCCGGTTAGATATCAATGTGGAATATGTCGATGCCCAATACTATTGCTTGGATGTTACCGTAAATGAAGGAGGTAACGAGTGATGGCAATTTGGAACTTTTGGAAGAAATATATGGATGAAGATAATGATCCATGCCCAACAGAAGAATTGGTTAAGAAGTTTGAAGAAGATAGGGCTAAGAGATACAATGACGTATTGCAAAAATATTATGAAATAAGTGTATCATACACGCCAGAGTATAAACAGAAACAAAGTGAAGACAGGAAGGAGTTTAAAAAGAGCGATTTGGCTCATTGGTGCTATGACAGCGGCATCCACTTTAGACTTGTGGATAAAAACTACCCGTATTGGTTGGGCAGACCAAAGCAGTATGGCATGCAAGTTACGCCATATCATAAGATTGTTTTCAATAGAGAATGCGACATTAAAGAGTTCAGACAATATCTCGCCTATGAAAAAAGAAGAGAATCTGAAATGAAACAATTGAAGGAAGAAGTTAAGAAGGAGGTTTAAAACCTTCTTGATGAGCTTAGGAGGTAACAATGGATGAAAGAAGAAAAAACATTTGAAACACTAGAAGACTTAGCCAATGCAGATATGAAAGACCTGCGCAATTGGTCATCACCGAAGGTATATAGCAACTTCCATATACCATCCGTCAGAATGCTAGCCATTGAGCTTCAAGCAGCCATCAAAGAGCTTGAGGCATTGCGCAATGAGATAGAGGCATTGAAAGCTGCATCCTCCAAGAGACCTACAAAGAAGGCACCAGCAAGGGGGAAATGATGATGAACGAAGCACATAAGAAATACAGAAGTGATGTTATGGGGCCAGAATTCGCCGAACACGCTGCATGGTTAGATGATAACTGCAAAGGGTTTTGGATGTTCGATTATAAGGATGCCAATAACATTTGGTTTAACCATGAAGGACATCAAGCCAATAATGGTTGGTGGCGGTTATGGTTCGACAGACGCGAATATCATGAAGACCCATATATTGATGGCGATTGCTGCCCGTTTGTATGTTTCACATTTATATTAGAAGAAGACTTCTTAGCCTTTAAAATCAAATTTGATAGAGAGTTTGAATCCTATGTGTAGGGTTTTAGTGGGGAAATGATGGATGAACGGCGATGTTCTGTATGAAATATTGTTTTTGGTGGACAGGAAAAAATATTTCCACGAAGTGAAGTGGGCTTTGAGAACTTACGATGAAACAAAGCCTGCATCTCTTAGAGAATTAAACAAGAAGTGGTTTGGAGGAAATAATGGATGGGAGAAGTAGTAGATTTTAAAAAACGCAATAAGAAAGTTGAAGAAGGTCCATTCGTCTTTCAGTGCGAGTGTGGCAGTATAGATTTCAGACTATATAGCGATGGCCGTGTAATATGTTCCGAATGCTATTATCCAATGGATAATATAACAACGGTCAGTGACGAGTAGCACCCGCCTTCACTTTATGTCTTCCTCAGTAGCTGGTACCCATCCGCGCAAGCATGGATCAACAATGCCAGCGAACATGAAATATGCAGTGGTGTTAGGTTCATCCCACCTATCTATAAAGTGCTCTGCTACCCGTTCCATCATCTTGGTCAAGATGTTTCCTGCTGGTCCTGCTAGGCAAGTAGCAAGCTGTTGAGCACAATTCTTGTCTACCAGCCCAATCCCTGTCATCACACCTTGCAGCCAGGCCATCACGACCAGTTCCTGTGATGCATTGTCAGCAGCACGAAACTCTGTATATGGGATGCTCTGATAGCCAGTCCTAGTAGCGTCCCCAACACACCTGTCGAATATGTCAGGCATTGCATCAGCAGCCAGCGCCGGCTTAGAAACAGGCGCCCCAAGCATAGCTCCAGCTAATATGCATGATGCGAGTCTCTTCATGTCTTATCCCCCTTCTTCGGTATCCTTGGGTCTAGCTCTTGGGAATAGCCGTTGCTGTAGCGGCTCATTTTTCGGCCACATACCTTACATTTGAAACGTTTACGAAGGGTGTTTAGGTCATGATCCCCAAACATGACCAGCAGCTCACGCGGATCGAACGTAGTCGAGCGATTGCATGGGTCGCATATGACCTGCACGTAGTAGCAGTGCCGTATCATCACTGAGAGACGCATGGGAGCATGTCCTTTGAACTCGGGGTATTGGGCCTATGACCCTGGGTTAACCCAATACCCGCTCAATGGACCACCTAAGGCCATTCTTGGGCTCATGCTCCCATGTTCTCATTCTGTTCTCAACGGAAATTTAGAAGATAACGGCGGATTGTTGCTTAGCGAACACCTTTGCAACGCAGATAGCAATTGCCTCTGATACAGCTTGCTTATCACCAGCACTAACATTTTTTTCGTTGCAGACTTTTACAAGCAGTTTGTCTTCAACAGAAATAACTGTATGGTCAATATATACAGAAACGTAGTTATCTTCAAAGTTTGCCATATACCCTTTGAGATCAACTAATTCTGGCTCCACCTTGGTTTTTTCACACCACTCTAAAAAACCGTCACAGATCGCTTTAATGCAAGTGTAACGTTCTGCGCCGTAACTAATTTCATAGCCGTCTTGGATAACAGACCAAACCTCATCTGGTTCAATTTCAGTGGTATTGAACACAATGTTCTTACCAAGAAATACGATATTCGAAATTTTATGCATGATGTAACTCCTATGTTTAAATTGTCATAAAATATCCTATTGTAGTTAGGCGATGCTACTATGGGCACCGCACGAGAAACCTTATATATCAAAAGAAAGGATAAGGCAACAGAAAAGGATAAAATAAATACAAAAAAAGGGAGAACACACTATGGGCAGACCACGCAAAGCTAGAAAGCAGCTAGAGCAGCTAATGGCAGAATGGGACAATATCTATGAAGACCAGCAAGCTAAGGAAGAAGCAGACGACCCAATAAAATTGGACATGGAGATTGTCAAACGCCATATCTACAAATATCAGAAAAGCAACTACCTATATTTCGACGGTGAGAAAAGCACACATCAGAACTTTGATGTTGTTGTGCATCTGTTTTTTGAGGCACATCATAAAGAACTGAAAACGGTAAAGAATACCAAGCAAGCGGCGCGGCTCATTCGGCAGACACCAATCTCATACATTGGGCGGTCAGGCTATAACCCGTATGCGAAAGCTCTTTTCAATGACAATGGGTTGGTTATGAACACCTACAAACCGTTCACCTACCCAACTCGCAAGCCTCCAATGGGTGCTGAAAAGGCCAGACGCATGAACGCTTGGTTGAAGGATGCAATATTCTATTGGACAGGTGTGCGGGTTAGGCAGCCAAGACATTGGGAACAATATCCAGCAGTTCGCCAGTTTATCTACACTCTTGCAAAGATTGTGCAGCGGCATGAACTAGCAAAGCACCATCATCGGTTAGGCTTTTTGATGATCGGGCCAGAAGGATCAGGCAAAGGTTCATTGATAAACATAATGCGCCATATCATAGGCGAGTCGAATATCAGTTCAGAAACACCACAAACATTGATGAAGGAGACGGCCATAGGAACGTCCAATTCCTTGATGATGTATTTTGATGATATCAGCGCCTATCAAGTGAACGCCGTAGGCCCAACACAGAAAGGATATGTGAAAAACAAACAGATGTTGCTAGATAAGCTTAAGAGTGTAATTGGCAACCCATACTATAAGGTTAGAATGCCACGTTCGACTGTAACAGAGAACTTGCGCAATTGGACCAGCGTATGGATGTTCACTGACCGTCATGATCCGTTGACGTTTGCTGAAAATGATCGTCGTTTTGTCGTTTTCAACACGTATGGGAAGTTTGATCCAAAAGAAGCCCGCGCGTTTTGGAATAAGTCCTATGACGATGGGATTGAGGAGTATGCAGACTTTTTTGCTTACGTTCTTGGGAAAGTGAAGGTTAAAGACAAACATTTGAACGAGGCAGATATGACGGACGCAAAGGATGCTCTAACAAAAAAATAGATGCGCCTTTTATAAATAGTTGTATGCGGCGGGAGAATGGGTCTCCCGCACTCTATAAAGGAGTCGCAAACAACTATGGCATATCCATCATTTTGGACCAATTTGGTCAAACTTAAAGACCTTACATCAGAAGATGTAACCAGCATTGAAGACACAGATTACATTCTCGTTCAGAGAGATACAGATCACGGAACAGAAACCTATGGCATCACAGGTGCTCAGCTAAAGGCAAACTTAAACGTACCAGCTTCCATTGATGACCTATCAGACGTGGACCTAACAGTAGAACCAGAAATTGGGCAGGTTCTCACTTGGAACGGTTCAGCTTGGGTTGCTGACGACGTTTCAGCTTAAGCGGAGGCTAAGCAGTAATGTCCAGCATCATCTATGGGAACTATATCTATAAGAGCTTGTTTGAGCCTCTAGTTGAGGCTGACAGCTTACAAGATACAGACCTGTTCGTTGTAGAGCGAACAAACTCCTACCCCAACTCCAAGCTCAAAATTTCTTGGGCAGATATAAAATCTCAGGTTGGTGGTGGTGGATCGCAGGTAGTTTCCATCGATGACCTGTCAGACGTAGACACTAGCTCTATACCGCCTCAAACGGATGACGTTCTTGCTTGGGATGGATCCCAATGGGTTCCGGCCGAGCTGGGGTCTATCGTTGTCGATATCTCAATAGACAGCCTAGATGACGTAGACACTGTTTCGAATCCAGCAAGCGTTGATGACGTTCTAGCTTGGGATGGTTCGAATTGGGTGCCAGACACCTTAGCAACTGTTGCTCGTTCTGGCGCATATAGTGACCTTTCAGGCACGCCAAGCTTGGCTACGGTTGCAACGACAGGTGCTTACTCGGACTTGAGCGGGACACCTTCGCTAGCAACAGTCGCAACAACTGGCGATTATGGCGACCTATCAAATACGCCTAGCATTCCATCATCCATCGACGATTTGAGCGACGTAGATACGAGCACTGTAGCTCCTACGACTGGCCAAGCGCTCATATGGGATGGTAGCCAATGGGTGCCTGATGATGTTGCATCAGGTGGCATCTCAGCAGTTGTTGAAGATACCTCACCACAGTTAGGCGGCAACCTTGATGCTCAGAGCAGCTACAAAGTTGTCAATTTAGTCGATCCAACCAATGCCCAAGATGCAGCCACAAAGGCATATGTAGATGCTAATGTGTTTAGTGGCGCATATGGCGATTTAACAGGTGCTCCGTCATTGGCAACGGTAGCTACATCAGGCGATTATGGCGACCTATCAAATACGCCTAGCATTCCATCATCCATCGACGATTTGAGCGACGTAGATACAAGCTCGTCGTCACCGACAAGTGGCCAAGCACTTGTATGGGACGGTAGCCAATGGGTGCCTGACACTATTGCGACAGATTTAGTTGATGACACTAGCCCACAGTTAGGCGGTGATCTTGATCTAAACGGATTTGCAATTACTGCCGAAGGTGACGATTACATTGCTATAGTGCAAGGACAAAATACAGCCGGAACTGGTGGTATTATATTTGCGAACCAAAGCTCTGGCGGTATCCAGTTCCAAGATGTTGGCGGCGGCACCCTCGGTTTTGTAAGTACAGCAGGAATAAGCATGTCAGCACCATTCGTAACTCTTGGAACACCGGGAGCAGACATATATACCAACACAAATAGGATACAAAACGTAGGTGATCCAACCAATGCCCAAGATGCAGCCACAAAGGCATATGTCGATAGCTTAAACTCATTTGGTATCCAGTTTACGTTGCCCTTGGGCGAAAACGGCACCTACGCAATCGATCAATATGCATCATTCGCTTACACCATCGAATCTGCATATTTTGTAACATCATCAGGAACTGTTAGTGCGTCTGTTGAGATTGATGGAACACCCGTAACTGGCCTAACAGGATTGTCATTATCTAGTAGCCAAGATACTGAAACTGCGACAGCAGCTAATTCCGTTAGTGCGGGCGACGCTGTTTCTATAGTCCTATCATCTAATAGCAGCGCAGAAGGCGTTAGCATCAAACTCACCTGTGCGAGGTCGTAAGAGATGGTAACGACCGCATGGACCAATGGCACAGAAGCAAAAAATACTGGAACAGAATTCTTCGGTTGGAACAATCCTGGATGGGCTTTGGTAGAAGACAGTGAAGGCGCTTCTCAAGTACAGTTGCCAACTGGCCAACATTCTATCGGATTATCTGTATACGGTTTTGGTTTCGATATCCCAACGAACGCCGTCATAGACAACATTGAAGCAAGAGTTAAGAGAATTGGCGGTCCAGATGCTATACAAGATTACTCTCTTTATATTGGTTCAGAAGTATATACAGGCACAACATCGGTGGTAGTTGAAAGTGACAATTTGGCAAAACCAGACCTATGGCAGCCCACGTATATGTTTGCGAACTATGCCATTGGCGGTAATGCAGGTCTAACACCAGAAGACGTCAATGGCCTGTTTTTTGGAACCCAATTAAAAGTCTCATACGTGTCATCTACACCTGGATGGCCCGCACAAGTTGATGTCATACAGATGAGAATTTCGTATCGAATCCCAGGCACAGTTCCAAACGTTACGTTTATTGGTGTGTAATAAATAGATACGAGAACGTAACTAAATCGAAATACTGCCTTGTGCAGTGTGTTCAGAGATACGGGCGATAGAGCAATCTTCGCCCGTATTTCATTAGAGAAAACAGCAAAAAAGATAAATACATATGAACACACTAACAAGGAGGTTTTCACCATGAAAATCGAAACACAAACAACCCGCAAAGGCGCATCAATTCCATCCTGCAAGTTCACGGAACAAGACATCGAGGATATTTTTTCCTGCATCAAACTCTACTGCGACCAAGTAGACGAACCAGACGAGTTTGTAGTGAACACATTAGCTCAGCTTCTAGAGACCGCGAGCAACAACCCAACTTTCAAGTGGGGTGGCATCACAGAGCGCCACTATATGAAGCTAAAAAACAAGCTCATCACAGAAGGCATCACGCTAGACCTGCCAACATCAAAATACTACGACCATAGCGAGGCTGTGGACCGTAAGGCGATATTTGACAGGATATTTGCAGAGAAAGAGCAGCCAGAGGAACCAGATTTCTCATATGTCCACAAGATGCAGATGGACACCAGATACAGCGATGATGAAATTAAGGAGATTGCACAGACTGTTGCAAGTTTGTTGAACCAACTGAAGCCATATCACAAAAGCCGCATTCTTGAGACTGCATCAGAAACGCTTATCGAAATTTTCGATAACCACAAGAAATAACCATTGACCCATTTTAAAGCCGAAACTAGAGTTGGTTCAGATAGCAACACTACATGGAGCTTTAAAATGGGTCTTTTCGATAATGCAGTTACTGACGTTGCGGTATTGAAGCCTGCTCGTCAGACACGCGAACGGGTATCTAAGGATGCTCGCCGCATCTTGAAGTTCACAGAAGCAGCGGAACAGAACATTGCAGTCCTGATGGGCAAAGAAGAGCCTACCAAGGGCAAGATTAGCATGTACAAGGATGGTTTCGTCCGTCCTAAACTTGGCCGCACTCCCATCGTTCTTTGGCACAACAAGAAGCCTGTGTTTGCCTTCAAAGCAGACGACAAAAAGGCCGCTGCCTCCATTTTGCGGGAACTCGTTAAGTCCGCAAAAGAAGGTGAACTGAACTATGCATTGTACACTGCTGATATGGTGCGCATTGCAAAGATCAAAGGCGAGCAAGAGCAGCTTGAAGCAACGGCCCTGCTATACGGTGCTGGATTTGGCGTAGAAAACGAGGTGGACGAGAAGGCCGCTACACTCCTGCGCATGTCTGGTTATGAAGCGCCAGGTCTCAAATAGTCCAACCCAAAACGCCCAACAAAAAAGCAGCACTTAGTGCTGCTTTTTTTGTGCCTGCTAGCCTGTCGCGTTCTGCGTCATGCAGCCAAAGGTAGATACTTAAACGTATAGCTCTTAGCCGTGCCTGCAAGCGTCGTATTTGTAACCACAACGCCAGCCTGCTTTAGCTCAGCTACCAGCTCAGCAACTGCTCTCCGTGCTGCGCTGTTATCGTCCACAACCTTTACAGCTTCAACCGTGTAGCTTGTGCTGTCTAAGTCTTCCGCGAGCATAGCCTGCAACGGTCTAGCTATGCCTAGAATATCAGCGCGTTGCTGATCGAAAGCACGTTGCAGCCGTTTTAAAAACATATCGTTTTTACCAGTGAAGCTAACGTATACTTTTTTGGTGTCGTTATGGGTCAGTTTTAGAATTGTGTACATATCACTCTCCTTTTTAAAAGAACTAGCGAAGCGGCATTGCTAAGCTAGACGCAGCGTACTGCGTGAAGAAGTATGTACCACAAAAGAAAGAAGGAATGCAAGAGCAAAATGCATTCCTTCGATAAAAAGGCTATGTGGGTTTGTTTTAGAGTTCGATTGTAAGTGCTGTAGCCAGTTGTACCACCGCTGCATCATCAACCCGCCCAGTTACCGTTTTAACGGCGGTTTCAAGCAAAAACAAAACATTTTCTTTTTTGTTTTCAGTAGCTTGTGAAGCGGAAAAGAACTGATCCATAGCAAACTGCAATTGGGTGTCCGTAAGCATTTTTGGCTCCGTTTTCGTCGATTTCCGTCACGATAAAGCCGTGCGACGGAAAGTCGACCAAAACAAGAACAAAAAAATTTTGCGGATTTTAAAAATGGGCGGCGGCGAAAAGATAAATACTTTTACAAAAAAAACGCCGCTCGCGTGTTTTACCACCAGCGGCACTGACAAACAGGATTTTGCGAGCCTCGTCAGCTATATGTATTTATCATTTTGCTCACCTATCGCTCCCAAAATCTGTATGTCAGCCACACTATCATGTTGTTATGTTAAAGCACGTTCTCGTGACATATATCGAATATATGCTGAGGCCACTGCGATAAAGGTTGGGATGATAGCTGACGACTGGAAAGAACCAAAGGAACCATCAATGATGGTTAGGCCCTATTACGCACCTTAGTAGTAGTGAGACTCCTCCTTTGCAAGCGCCAGAATAAACAAAGACGACCAATGGTCAGGCCATTGTGAAAAGTCCTTAATGTGCCAAATAGCATTTTGAGGCGAAGTGAACGAGCAACATCTGTATCATTGATGACTCGTAGCAAGGTATACAAACATGTATGACGTAGACCTTGTACCGTTGGGTGCGCAAGCACGGGGTGCCACATAAAAGGTGACAGGCTAACCTACCTACCAAGCAGCACGGCAAGTTTCGTGTGTGGTTGTGGATTACATAGCATGACAACATATCATGCAACTCCCCCTATAGTAGATCATTTCAGTTTTGGTCTGCTATGGGGGGTAATAGCATTCTTACATATCATTAATACATCACACCAAACCAAATACCATTTCCATAAAAAATATCTTTCATATCGACCATATCAGTTCGAACGACATATAGGTAAAAACACATAAGGATAAACAACGAAATATATCGAGCCGCTTGACGGCGAAGATATATAGTTGTTTATCGCACCCAGTTGCCGAAGGTAACTGGTGTGTTAAAAAATAACTTCATATCTAAAAATGTTCGCCCGTCCATTAAATATGGACATGAGCGATATTTCACATGACAGATGGCGCATAAGGAGACGAGTGATGCTCGCTGCATTGGCGTTCAGTGCGAGCGTTATATCCTATTGCATATACACGGGCGTTGATACGGAAGTGAACCAAACCGCTGTATCTATGGGCTTCATTACGATCATATCAATAGTAGGTTCATATGTTTTTGGTGCCACTTGGGATGACAAAAACATCTACAAGAAGGATTAATGAACCTTCTGGTTTTACTCGACATGTGCGCTTTCAGAACATATCGTTGCTGTCAAATGCAGTTTTAGGGAGATGTAATATGAAGGATATATTTGGTATAGCAGTAGCAGCTTTATGCCTTTATGCGGGTCTTGCGGCGCTCTTTGTTTTTCCGCCAATTGGCATAGCAATTATAGGGTATGGTTTGTATCTCAAGTACTACGGGAAGGATGCAGACAGCAAGGAACCCGAAATGGAAGCAAATAGCAACTAACAACCAAGTAGGTCTCCTTAGGTTGGGAACGATGGCGGTCATGTGGTAGTGGCCGCCATTTTTCTATGTAAGCGCACCTATCCACTAAATACGGCAAATCTACAAAAGGAGGCGCTTATGAATGGACGTATCCGCCCTGGCCCTGCAATTGATGCAGTTCGCAGTGGCCAACGATGAGAGACTGCAACAGTACCAGCCTTACATACCTGACACCTTCTCAGAGGACGTTCTAGTTACCAGACCTGATGGCCGTCATGTTGATCCCGTGTTTGGCATAGCGGACAATGGCGACTTCAAGATCATTGTTCCACAGTCTTTCGATCTATCAGAGCCATATAGGCAGATGCAGCTTGGACATGAGCTAGTCCATTACCTGCAAGCACTGCAAATCCAAGCCAACAATCCTGACCTTTCAGTTGAACAGTTGGCAAAGAAGCTAAAGCAAAACAATCCGCTGAAAGAGAAAGAAGCTCGCTTGTTTGAGAAGCGTTTCGATAGGCTATGGAACGATTGGCAGAGTAAAAACGCGGCATCCCAATAAATAGTTGTATGGATAACAACGACAAATTCGACAAGACCGCGTTTGAACGGATACTGATGCAGAACATCAGCATATTGGAGATGCTATGCCAACATCATGATCCTAAGATAGCTTTAAAAGCTTTCAACATCGTCAACAACATCTCCCGCAAGGATGTAGCGGATGTATTAAGTGATGACGAATGGGTGCGCGACTTGTTGAGACAAGGACGCGATGGCACCAAGGAAAAAAGTTGACCACGGAGCAACACCAGATCGAATTAAAGCTCTTTTTGCATATTTAAAGGATTACGAAGGCGACATTTTAGAGTTTGTCCGCGATATCCTCAAACAGACACCTAATAGGTGGCAGGAAGAGTTTTTACAGGAAGCAAAAGACCGCCCGAGGGTAGCAGTGAAATCCGGCCATAGCGTTGGCAAGAGTACTGTTATTGCTTGGCTCGTCATCTACCTTCTGGTTTTCAGCACAGACCTAAAGATCATCATAACAGGCGCTTCCTTCGACAACTTGCAAGCTGGCCTGTTTGCTGAAATCCGCAAGCTCATATCCGAAAACAAGGTGCTCAGTGTCCTACTGGAAGCGCAGAGCGGCATTATCAAGCACAAGTTCTTTCCTGACCATGTGTTTGCTGTTCTTCGCACTGCATCTAAGGACAACCCAGCAGCCTTGCAAGGTGTACGAGGCAAGCGCACTAGCATCATCATCGACGAGGCGTCAGGCATTCCACAGGTATGCTTTGATGCTGTCGAATCCATTCTAGCGGATCCCAATACCCAGCTCATCATGGTTGGGAACCCGCTGCATGCGGATGGGCCATTCTTCCAAGCTTTTGAAGAGCTGTCAGACGTGTACTACACGATGACGGTAAGCAGCTTGGACTACCAGCTTCATGGGCCACAAGACCCAAGGACAGGCGCTTACACGGCCCTTAACCCCAACGACCCTAACGAGCGCGTTTCTCCGCAATGGATTGAAACAAAGCGCCGCACAGAAACAGCTTCAATGTTTGAGGCTCGTGTGTTGGGCGAATTTCCAAAGGACGACGAAAGCGTTCTTGTTACTTTTGAGCAGTTCCAAACGGCTGTAGGCAATCGTGATGTTGTTCCTAGCTCCATCGATCAGCGATTTTGGGGCTTAGACGTAGCAACTACAGGTGCTGATAAAACCGTGCTCGTAAAGCGGTATGGCCCGGTTATTGAACAGATAAAGATTATCCCCAATGCCAATGCAGAGGATTTGCAAATCCTCATGATGAACGAGTATTCCCACGCTCGTCAGGTAAACGAAGAACCTTTCAAGATATTTGTAGATGGCACAGGAAACGGCGGACCAATATACGATTGGTTGCGATACAACAACCTGCCAGTTCACAAAGTCGTTTTTAACAATGCATCAGAAGTAGATACTGAGCGTTTTGAAAACCTACGCGCTCAGATGTATTGGAATTTGGCCAATATGTTCAAGCGATATGAAATTGCCTTAAACTCTAGCATAGACTTGCCAACACTTGAGATGTTGCGACAGGAACTGTCTGCACATGAGGTAACGCTCAATATGCGTGGCCGCATACTAATGATCCCTAAAGATAAAATTAAGAAGAAGATTAAACGGAGTCCTGATCTTTCCGACGCCGTTGCTCTAGCTTTCCGCGCCGACTGGAAGAAGGAGCAAAAGCGAATGCCATGGGAAGAGGAAGAGGACGTAGCATGGGTACTATAAGAGATGGGTATAGAAGTTAAAGTTTTCATAAATAAGAAGAGAAGCGCACCGCGCGTCATAGAAGAACCTATTGCAGTTAATGAGGTTCTCGACACAGCGCATATAGAGGAAACCGCACCAGTTGAGAAGCAGCTAACACCTGCTGAGGTCATGCTACAGCGCATGCCACCACAAGGCGGCTTCTTTAGCTCGCTATATACAAAGACCAAAAAACTATTTTCAAAGGTGTTATCAAGGTAAATGGATGAGAAAGGACTTTATGGGTTAGACGAAGAAGTTAGAGAAGTCGTAGATGAAATCTTAGCAAACTTCGAGACAGACCAATACAACGAATGGGCCGATTTTCGGGAGGACGCATTACGCTTCTACAACGCTGATCCTGAAATTCTGCCCTCAAAGAAAGGCAAGAGTCGTTACGTTTCGATGGACACAGCCGAAGTAATAGACGGCCTAACACCCATCGTTATAGAGCCATTCCTACAATGTGATCCCCTCACCTTCCGCGCAACTAGCGTATCCAGCCAACAGCATGTGAAGCACATGCAGCGTTACGTGAACTACAACTTCATGACGCGGAATGACGGCAAAAAGATTTTAGAAACGGCTGTAAAAGACGCTGGTTTGCTTAGAATTGGCGTTGCAAAGACATACTGGAAAGAAGAGGAAGAAACTGTTGTTACGACTTATGGCCCTCTTTCAGACGAGGACATTGCTTGGTTGGAAGATCAAGATGATGTCATTTCCATCAACATCGATGAAGACACAGGCTCAACCACCGTAACCAGAACACAACCAAAAAGCTATGTTGCGCAAGCTACCGTAGCACCTGAGAACTTCATCTTTGATCCAAACGCCGAGTGTTTAGACCGTGCTCGCTATGTAGGTGAGAAGGCACATTACGCAGAATGGGAATTGCAGGCCGAGTTCCCTCACTTGGACAAAGAAACAATTTCCGCCGCTGTAAAATATTGCAAGAGCGATGAACAGGTTATCCGGGATGAACCAAATACCTACTCGCCTACCACAGAAGACGGAACGGTTGCAGTTTATCAGCTATACATCCGCCACGATTTTGATGGTGACGGCAAGCCTGAGCTAACTTTCTTCCAGTTCCTCGATGACAAAGACAAAACCATCCTAGCTAGAGAGGTTGTGAACATCCAGCCTTACAGCATCCTATGTCTTGTGACCGAGCCTCATAAGATCATAGGCGGCTCTTGGTTCGATTACACGCGCATGGTGCAGCTCTTAAAGACCAACCTATGGCGCCAGACATTAGACAACATATACAATCTCAACAACGGCCGCCCTGTCATTAGCCCAAACGTGGATCTACGTGATCTATCGAATAATGAACCGGGTGCCAAAATCCGTGCTCAAAGTCCCCAGACAGATATTGCGTATCTCACGCCGCCTAGCATTTTGGGCAACTCGATGCCCATGCTGGAGAAGATTGACCTACTACGGGCCGAGCTAACGGGCTTCCATCCAACCTTAGCTCAAATGGACCCGGAGAATATGAACCTCTCAGGCAACGCGCTGGGACAGGTCATCGCTCAGAGCCAGGTCAAGCAGAGGTCCTATATCCGCAACATTGGCGAGTTCCTAAAGGATATTGCTGTTAAGACGCTCGCTGTAGCGCAGGTCAATATGCCTGAAGGCGATTACTTTGAGCTTCCTACAGCAACGGGCAACGTGGAAGCTATCACGCCAACCGATTGGGATGACCAGTACGATATCGTTATCAATGTCGGCTTAGGCACCCAAGACAGGCTGTTTGAAATCCAACAGATTGAGAAAGCCGGCGAAGTTATCAGCGAGCTTATAACGCTCCAAGGCGGCCCAATGGGTCTCTTTGTAAATCCAAACAGCATCTACACCTTAGCTAAGAAGCAGCTTGATCGCCTGCTACCAAACGGTTCAGAGGCAATTCTTGTTGATCCAGCAACCTACCCACCAGAGCTGCAACAGGCGCTCATGCAGAAGATGCTAGGTGGTGGTGAGCAGCAACAAGACCCAGCACTCCAAATCGCTCAATATGAGACTGAGCAAGCCCGTCTCAATGCTGAAACCAGCCGCATGCAGGCACAGGTAAAGAACAAAGAGGTAGAGCTTGATGCTGCATATGACCAGCAAAAGCTACAAATCGATTCTCAAGTGAAGGCTGCTGAGCTACGTCTTGAACAACTACAGTTGGCTATCAAGCAAGCCGAGGTTGAACTAAAGGCGAAAGAGCTTGGATTGAAGGACTTCAAGGTACAAGCTGATGTAGATGCTATGGCAAACAAAGAAGCCAGAGAAGATGCTAAAGCACAAAATGAAATAGCGATAAATACCATGCAAGCAACAAAACCAGAGGAAAATACCAATGGCATGGTTTAAGAGAAAGCTACACAAAGGCGAGGATTTAATGGGCCTCACAGATGCACCAGATGGCATCAACGAAGATGAAATTTCAAATCTCATCAAAGAAGGCGAGCAGTTAAAACAGCACTCTAAAGGACAACTGCGATCTCAGACGAACACCATTCTAAAAAGTCCTGCGTTCAACGTGCTGTTTAGGGATTACCGCCAAGCTCTCATGAACGAGATGGTGTCATGCGATCCTGAGGAAATGTCATCCTATCGAGCAAAGATTAAAGGACTAGAAAATTTCAGAACATTCCTCATTAACACAGCACACGAAGAAGAATAGACGTTACAAGCACGAATTTCATGTGCGCCTTATAAATAGTTTTGATCGGTAACGGTCAAAACTATTTTTTTATTGGTTAGGGAGGAAACATTAGCCATCTCCCATTTTGTAGGCGTAAGGAGGAAACACATGGCCATCTCCAATAATAATGAAGCATCCACAGAGACAGTGGATTACGGAACAATGTCTAGCGACGATAGGATAAATGCACTCGCTGCTGCCTTATCTGAAACCGACGCAGACGAAACAGTTAGCGAACGATCCGCTCAAGATTCTGAAGAGGAAGTTTTAGAGACTGCCGAAACAGATGAAGAGGAAAGTGACGACGCAGAAACTGACGAAGCTGAGGATGAAACCGAAGCTGAGGGTGACGAAGACGAAGCAGAGGAAGATAATTCCGATGTCGAAGACGAAATTGACCCTGAGCGTATTGTCAAATGGAAAGCCAAAAATGGCGACCAATATGAAGACATGGAGGTTACGTTTAAAGAGCTTCAACACGGATACATGAGACATAGGGACTACACCTTCAAGCAACAAGAACTAGCGGAAGCCCGCAAGAATGCTGAGAAGGAAATCGCAAAACGCGCTGAAGACTTATCAGTTGTTATGCAGATTGCAGACCCTGTAATGGCTCAAATCCAACAAAGCGGTCTAACAATGGAACAGTATGTGACCCAGCTTAGGGCCAAGAACCCACAGCTAGCGCAACAGACCATAGACCACTTACAACGCAGAGCAAATGCTTTGCAGTGGTTAGAAAGCCAGAAGGCAGAACAAGAGAAACAGGAAACGGCAGCACGTATTGAACGTGAACGGAACCTACTTTCATCAGCACTGCCAGAATGGAATGACCAAGAGGTTATGCAAAAGGAAGCCAAACAGATTGTCGATTATCTCAGAGAATACGGTTTAACCGATGAAGAGATAATGGAGATCAACAACGGCGATCACCGCTTGATATTGATGCTTAGGGAAGCTGCTTTAAAGAAAGGAACTGAAAAGTCCATCAAAGCAAAAGAGCAGAAGCCAAAAGTTAAGCAGATAAAGAGCAAGGCAACGAAGAAATCTAACCAGTTTAAGCAGCGCATAAGCAGCGCGAGCAAGAAAGGAGATATTTCTGCTTTAGAAAAGGATTTAGCTGAACTACTTTCATAGATCGACGCTGCCATTTTTGAAATTTGTATCATTATTATTAGGAGTATACAAAAATGGCAATTATTACAAACCAAGTTAATGCTACTTCTTTAACAAACAAACAAGAAGATATCGTTGACGCAATCTATAACGCTGATAACCGTAACACACCCTTCGTAAACGCTATCGGCACTGGCATGGCACATAACGTCGTCCATAGCTGGAATACAGAAGAATATGCTGATAACGATTTTTCTCCATCAGTGTATGGCTACCAACCTTCACAGGCTACAGCGCCTACTTCTGGTTCACTTGAAACTAACTACATTTCTGAGGTAACGGAGGAACCAGTCGTCACTGACGCTGCTGAAGCTACCAAAGGCTATGGCCTAAAAGGTGGCCGTATGGCTCATGAAATCCGCAATAAAACTGTCGAGCTACGGGCTCAGGTTGAAAAGGGTGCCTTAGGCAACCAAGACCCAAATGCTGGTAACGGTACTACACAGGCAACTGTGATGCGTGGCCTTCCATCATGGGCAAAAACAACTGCATTTATCAATGCTGGCCAAGGTGGCGGCAATGGGTCAACCACTGCTGGACGAACTGACGCAGCAAATGAAAATATGCGCGAGTTCACCGAGCAGCAGCTTGTTAGCCTCCTTTCCGAAATGGAGAGTGAAGTTAAAGAGCCAGATACAATCGTCATCAACCCACGTCAGGCTCAGAGCATGGTTGGGTTTAGCGGTAAAGCTGCTGTGTTTAAAGATGCCAATGGTGAGAAAGGCGATTTTATCGATTTCTACCTTTCACCAACTGGCAATAAACTAAAAGTTCTTCCAACACGTCACTGCCGTACTCGTGATGTTCATGTCATTCGTTCAGATATGCATAAAATTGTCTATCTTGAAAAGAGCGGCGTGAAGGTTATGGACCTTGGTAGAACTGGTACAGCTACACGTAAACAGCTATCCGTAAAGTTCACTTTAGAAGTTCTAGCTCCTAAAGGAAACGGTGGTATTTTCGACGTAACATACCCAAACCAAACTTTTAGCTAATAGACAAGGACATAGGGGGTCGCCAATGGCGGTCCCCTATGTTGCACTTGGAGAACCAAAACGTATGTTTATGAACCAACCAAAATCTAGAACCTTGTTAGGTGCCGGTATTATTGAACCGTTTGCCGCTTCGCCGACGAACGTTGTTCTGCCTACAGTTTCAAACTATCCAGCTATACGCATTGTAGCGACGGAACCTTGCAAGGTAACAGTTAACTACAAAACAGGAAGTGCAAAAACGCTCATTATCACACAAACGCCAGAATACATAATGAACAATGCAAACATTGTGTCATTTGACATTGAGGCTGTAGATAATGGTGGAGCAGTTTCAATAAACGGAGTTTCAATATAAAAACAAGAAATGACAATAAAACAAGATTTTATATACGACGAGAACGAGAAGAAGCTATATCATGTAACAGAACAAGATACTACGGAATTGTATGAAGGCATCAAGGCAATACAGCCGTATATCGAGGAAAACGTTATGGGGAACGTCCGCAAGGACTATGGCGTGTACCTAGCACGAATACCAACGGAGCTAGTATATCAGTATCTAAACAAATATGGAAAGACGTTCAGAGAGTTCATGCAGAACGAAGACGTATCAGAGTTCATATTTAAAAAGATCATATCAGAAAACGAGAATTTGAGATTACAAGGTAAGATCAAAAGTTAAGCTTACCAAAAGGAAAGGATGACGACTTATCTACAGCTACAGAGCACCGCTTTACAGTTTGCGATGAAGCCGGGGGACACAACCCTTACTAACCTATTTCCTACCTTTGTAATGATGGTAGAGACGGACCTAAACAGGCGCATACGCACGGCAGATTTGGTAGTCCGAACAAAGCTTACAGCTTCTGACGCTCGCATTGCTCTACCTGCAAATTTTAATGAGCTAAAGACTATAGCCCCAACACAAGCCACTCTGCAAACGATCAGCAATGCAGGATTTTATGGCGATCCATTAATAAACAAGACCCTGGAGTATGTACCTGACGTAGCATACGAGCCATTAGAGTGGAACCAGTTCACTAAAGAAGGCAACGAGCTACTTGTCTCTTGGTTTTTAAAAGCCGGCGAGTTTGATGTCGTCTACTATCGTTCAGTACCGCCGCTCACTGCATCGTCTAACACAAATTGGCTGGTACAGAAGCATTTTGATGTGATGCTTTACGGCGTCCTATCACACATTTTCAATTTCAATGAAGAACCTGAAAACTTCGAGAAGTATACCACGCTATATGAGTCGAAGGTTGCAGCACTTCAAGCAGAAGACAAGAAGAAAGAAAGTGCAGGTGGATATTTAGCAGGCTCCACAGCATCTAACATTGCGGTGGTATAATGATATGGCATTTAAAGGATTGGAACTAGCAGAATTTGCGCCAGACAGTGTTTCAAGCAACACATCATACTCTGCTGAAATTTTAAATGTATACCCAAAGAACGCTAGCGGACGATTAATATATAAGCCTTTTCCTGTTGGCAATCCACTAAACTATCACCCAATTCCAGCGGAGCCTTTAAGCGGTATATCAGCCCGCGTTAGTGGCACTATCTACAATTTTGTAGGTACGGATGACGGAATATACAACTACGACAGGCTTAACGACACATGGGTAGACTTGTTTAGCACTTCTGGATCAATAGAGGCTTGGGAGTTTGCCAAATTCGGAAACACCATCTGCGCGGTTAATCGCCAGAATAAGATGCTCAAGTATACTATTGGCGTTGACAGCGAGTTTACAGAAGTAGACGAAACACCACTTGGCGCATCACACATTGCACAGGTAGACAACTTTATCATAGTTGGCAATTGGCCAAACGAAAGGCAAACAATACGCTGGTGCGCCATCAATGACCCTACAGACTGGCCAGTATTGGGCAGTGACGACGCTCTAGCAAAGTTCGCAGGTGAACAGGCATTTCCCGGCGATTACGGTGAACTTACACGGATCATTGGCCAGACAAGCGGCGCGGCTGTCCTGCTCATTTTTGAGCATGCCATTATCAAAGGCTCCCTCATATATGGTGAGCTAGTTTTCGACTTCGACGTAATCGAAGGCTCGATAGGCACCATCTCGCCAGATAGCGTTGTGCTGGGTAATAGCGGCTATGCCTACTATTACAGTCCACAAGGCTTTAAGCGCACCCAAGACGGTTCGAGCGAATCCATTGGTGTGGGCCGTGTTGACGAGTGGTTTTCGCAGACGCTCAACAACAACAGCTATCGCACCATTAAAGCTACCCATTTTGAGCCACTGAACATGGTGCTTTGGAGCTTTTCCACAAACGGCAGCTATAACGATAAGATCATCGCATACAATTACATCTTAGATAAGTGGACAACTATAGATGAAGAGGTGCAGGTATTCCTAACGTCCTATTCCGAATCTATGACAATGGAGGATTTGGATAGTGTAGTGAACAACCTAGATAACCTCGATGTTAGCTTAGACTCTTTATACTTCTCCGAGTCTCAACGAATTTTCCCCTACATAAAAAATGACCAATTTCACTTGTTTGGTGGAAGTGGAAGACAATGTGTAGTTGCATCAACAATTTTGGATGACGAGCAACACCGCAATATCAAGATTATAAATGGCAGCCTCAGCTTTAACGGTGTTGGCGAATATGTAATGAGCGTCGATTATAAGCCACGCTTTACCAGCAATTGGCAGTCTACAAGCTTGCTATATCCTAACGTTCATAATGAAGTGTCGATTAGAGCGCAAGGCAAACGGCTGCGTATCAAGGCTATGACCAATTCTAGCACCATTACGGACATATGGGGATTTGGCGTCGATATGAGAATTGGAGGACGCCAGTAATGACCAGAAGAAGAAATTTCGGCGGTAAGACGTTAGACAACTTTCTAAAAAATCCTAGCGTTCTACGAGACATATTTAATGGGAAGCTGGATATTGTCGTTGAGATAACTTTAGAGCCAGGCACAACAACGAATGTAAAACACCCACTTATAACACCGTATTCCTTTTTATGGATGATGCCAGAAACAGATACTGCGGCAGAGGTTTTGAACGGTATGTATTTTGAAGTGGGGGATAGAGAAGTAGATATACACTATGAAGACAACAACTACACAGATTTGCACTATAGAATGCTAGTTGTTGGATAAATAGCTGTGAGACAATGGAGATCGATATGAGATGGCACTATTCGGGTTAACAGGCAGTAAGAGCAAGCAGAAGGTAGATCAAACAACTACTTCAAATCCTTACGGTCCAGCAGCACCGGGCCTTGAGCAACTATTCGCAGAAGCGACAAGGCTCTTTGGAGACTCCTCAGGCAACGCGGAGTATTACCCAGGGCAGCAGGTTGCAGATATATCACCCAACCAGCAAGCCGCTATAGACTTAGCAATGCAAATGGCAAGCGGTGGGAACCCAGCTCTAGATGCAGCAGGTACACGGGCAGGCGAGCTATCAGCAGGGACAACAGATGAACAGGCGTTGTTACGTAGCCTTATCGGCAGCAGCGCCACAGAAGAAGAGATTATCAACGCTCTCAAGAATTTTAATGCTGCTAGCGGCGATCAAACAGGCATACAGCGCTTACAGGAGCTAGCTAGTGGGACAAGTTCACCAGTGGACTTCAACAATGCTGGCCGCTCATATCTGGAAGATTTTGCCCAAGGCAATAGCTACGATCCAACCTTAGATACGGAACGGTCCCGCGGATACTTGGAGAGCATCGCAAGCAACACAGACTTTGCGAATGATCCCATCCTACAAGGTGCTATCGACTCTCTAACGAAGAACGTCACCCAAGCCTTCAACAGAGAGGTATTACCCGGCGTTCAGTCCCAATTCGCGGCTGCTGGCCGATATGGTTCAAGCGGTCTAACAAACGCTATCAACCGAGCACAGGAAGGTGCAGCAGGCCAGCTAACATCTGGTGTTGCTGACCTCGTTTATAAGAATGCGTTGAACCAGCAGCAACAGCGTCTAGCAGCAGCCCAATCCCTACTAGATACGGACTTGAGCACTTCGCAGCTTAGACAGCAGGCAAAGGACAGTGAGCTAGCAAGACGCTTAACCGCCGGACAGTCTATCGCCGACTTGGATCTTGCAACAGACGAGCTGCAACAGAACGCCTTTGATGCTGACCAGTCTCGCCGACTATCAGCAGCTAGTGCATTAGAGAGTGCGCGTCAGAACACACAAGGCTTGAACCTAGATGCTCTAACAAGTGCCCTTAGTGGTGAGCAATCCAGCAGACAATTAAGTTCAGGCAATGCCCAAGCACTATTAGACAGCATTTCCAGCGGTACAGCATTGGCAAGCGATGTGGCCAACAGCCAAGTCGCCAACTTGCAAACTAACCTAGCGAACTTGCTAGCAACTGGACAGATACAAGCTGACCAAGCCCAAGCGATTATAGACGCGAACAGAGAGCAATTTGACTTCGGGCAGAATGCAGACTTTGAGCGTTTAAGCCGCTTAGCTGCAATCCTGTCAGCAGCTTCCCCATATGCAAGTTCAAATACGCAAGGAACAACCAAGTCCAAAAGTGCTGGGTTTAGTATAGGATAAATGGAGAAACAAAAATGGCATTTTCATTCGAAAGTTTAATAAACAGCGGCGCTAATGGGCTTCTAGGATTACCCACTTCACAACCAAAGAATGCGCCACTCGCTAGTGCAGAAGATGCAAAGCTTACACCTAGTGAGACACGCAACCTACGTATCAAGCAGGTAGTTGGCACTCTTGCTCCTGCTCTTATTGCAGGCCCATTTGGTTTGCTAGCTGGTTTAGGCAATGCATTGGACATGGAAGATGCAGCCAACACAGCTAAAGAGAAGCGCGTCTACGACAAGGACATTGAGAAGCGTGCTTTAGACGTACTGGATAAACAAGCACAGACAGCTAACCGATCTGTAGACCCAGCATATGCACAATTTGTCGCTGAGACACTTAGAAAAGGCGGTGCTTCTGATGACATGGTGAACAGCATCCTTCTCACAATATCAGGAGGCCGTAGGTAAGATGGCAGTTCGTATCAACTTATTTGGTGATCGCAGTTCAGAGGAAAGCCCACGCTCATCCTACTTTAGACAAATCCTTGAGCTAAACCGATTGGAGTTAGCTAATAGAATGCAAGAGCGGCAGATTGAGATGCAGCAAATGGCATCCTTGCTCAAAGCTCAACAAGACATACGCGATTACAATTTTCAGCAAGAGAAATATGCTGCTGAACAAGCGTATAGACAGGAACAGCTAGATTTACAACGTCAGCAACAAACCTTTGAAGAGCGAAAATATGCGGACGAGTTCGGCGCCCCTGCTGGTGTAGCATCCGGCGCATATGACATGGCACCAGTACCTAATACTGCGCCTGCTACAACAGCTAGCCCATCACCATCACAGGATGAGAAAGAGTACTTCTACGACGAGTCCAAAACCACTCGTATAGAGGTGCCTCAAGACCTTCGCTTCTTACCTACGACTGGCGTACCAAAGGCTGTTGCACAAGAGAATGAAATTAAGAACAAAGAAATAGCTGAACGTCGCAAGGACTTCCAAGCAACCATAGATCAGGGTGTATATAACCCTGACAGCATCAATATGGCATTGGACCTTAAGGACCGCTTAGACGAGCGTACTGACAACGGCAAGAACTGGCCTGGCCCTGACCCTGACAACCCACTCTTTAGAGCACCAGCAAGTTGGTTGGACAGGACATTTTTATCTGGCAACGATTTCGGCACCAAAGACCTACAGGACATTGATACCGTCCTAACAACTTCGATCATACCAATGTATCGAAAAGCAGACGGAACACCTACAGAGACGACCATCAAGAAGATTGATGAAGCTGGCGGTCTTGGAGCAACGAATTTCGATACAAAATATAATCTTTACAACAAATATGTGAACGACATTAAACGACGCTTCGCAAATAGCAATGTTCAATATTTCGACCAAGAAAGCGGAAGTTGGAAACGTGGGAAGATACAGTAAGAGAAACAAGAATGGCAGAGAAGAAGGGATTTTGGGAACGGTATAAGGAGCTATTGCAGTCCACTGCTCAAACAGAGCTAGAGGCGCAACCTTCTGTAGCCGAAGCAAACGAGACAATGTTGCGCAACATTGGCGATGCCTTCACATTCGGACTCCTGCCACAAGGTGAGCGCTTCGACGACTTGAACGAGAAGCAACCCCTTGCCGCTAAGATGGGCCAAGGTATTGGCTTAGGCGGAAACGTAGCTGTTGGTATGGGTATTGCCCCTGCCCTCGCTAAAGCCACTGGTGTTACAGCCCAATTGGTACGTGATGCCGCTGCTGGCGCTTATGGCAGCGGATTGCTGGCGCAAGGAACTGGCGGCGACACGAACGAAGCTATGATGTGGGGTGCAGCTACTGGCCCAGCGTTTGGTGTTGCTGCACGAGGAACCCAAGCAATAGCTAACAAGGTCATTCCAAAGACAGACCAGCTAGTAGGCGAAATGGGTAACGCTATTAGCCGCGTGTTTCCAAGCCTAAAAGTCCCACGCGATATCATCTATGACAGGTTGAAGCAGATTCCTTCTGTGCCAACAGCAATGGGGATTGGAAGTACTGGATTTGGATTACCAGCAGCGGTTGCTCCAGTAGCTATAACGGCGGTTGGTAAAGGGTTGAACTATGTTCCTGAGGCAGTTCCAGCTTTTGCAGGCGGATTAGCAGTTGGTGCGTCTGTTGACGATGAGAGCGAATCTAGTTCGCAGCCAAACAAAGGACCAAGACTAACCCTTGTTGGCCCGGATGATGAAGACGATACAGTAAGCACGACAACTAGGAAGCCAAGCAGATTGGTATTAGAGTAAGAGGTTAAAATGACAGATGGCAGATTTAGGTTCAAACCAAGTATCAGAGAATGCTAGTAACAATACGCAAATTCCACCTAACGGCGCACCAGAAGGTTGGCTTCCGTCTCAAGTAAACAATACTGTTAGAGAGTTGATGGCCGCCTGCAAACGGTTTTGGAATCGTATCAATGCGGTTAAAACATCAAGTGGCGCTGATGGCGAATATACACTAGCCTACACAAACTTTAGCGAGTTGTATGAAGGCGAACGCATTAGCTTCAAAACAAACCATACTTCATCCAACGAAGCTACTCTAAAGATTAATTCGTTTCCTGCATATCCTATCAAATATAGCGACGGAACAGCAGTAACAAACATTCCTAGCGGAACGGTCGTCGAGGTATATTACAACAATCTAGAGTGGCAGCTACTTAATACACAAGGTGGTTTGTTTACATCTCTAATCGTTGGCAATGATGCAGCTATTAGTGGCGATCTAGAGGTAGTTGGTGATGTTGGATTCGGCGGTTCATTAAGCATGAACAGCAATGCTATTACAGATGTTTCCGATCCAACCAATGACCAAGACGCAGCAACAAAGATATATATCGACACGTCTGTAAGCGACGCAACTACAGCTTCTGCTCTTCTAACAAAGATCAAGACTGTAGATGGCTCAGGTTCCGGCTTAGATGCAGACTTACTAGATGGCAACCATGCATCCGCGTTCGCCACATCCGATCACACCCACAGCGTAGCGACAACAGGCGCAAACGGGTTTATGTCCAGTAGTGACAAAACCAAGCTCAATGGCATTGAGAGCGGCGCTACGGGCGATCAAACCGCTTCTGAGATTCGTTCCCTACTGCTTACCGTAGATGGCTCAGGCTCAGGCATAGATGCAGACCTGTTAGACGGCAACCATGCCTCTGCATTTGCTGCATCGAGCCATAACCACTCTGCTAGCAATATTACGTCTGGCACCTTTTCCAATGCACGTATTTCCTCATCCAATGTGACCCAGCATATGGGTGATGGATATGCCCGCAACATTACAGGACGAGCAGGCACTAGGAAGACAGTATCAACAAGCGGCCCATCTGGCGGTTCCGATGGTGACATTTGGTACCAATACTAATGGAGGCGCAAATGGATGGCAGATACCTATGTTAAAGTTGGCAGCACATGGCGCCCTTTAAAAAAGATATATGTGAAGGTTGGTAGCACATGGCGCGAAATACAAAAAACCTATGTGAAGGTTGGTAGCACATGGCGGTTAGTATACCAAAACGCGACTTGGCACCTCACCAACAATACCCATATCGCCTACGCAATTGGCGGATTCGAGTTTAGGTCAAATGGCAGGGTTTACACCGCAAGCTACATATTTCCTGAACCCGGTGGTCCATACTTAACGTATCAGCAGATCAACAGCGGCACAGATTGGATTATCCCAAATGCGGCTGCATCTGAGGACAACTACTATATACGTTTTACCCATATATCCGGTACAGCGCCAACAGAAGTTGACGCTTTAAACACATGGCTGAGCTTGTCGAGCAATAGGCTCGTTTCATGGTCATCTGGTGTGAGCAGCATATCTGGAACCGTGAGGGTAGAGATAAGAAACGGTGCAGGAACAATTGTAGCGAGCGCCAACTACACTGGCGGCTGCACGGCAATATAATGGAGATGGCATTGGGTGGATTGGATATGGTTTAAACTACTAGGTTTAGTAGGCTCAGCAATAGTTGGATTGGTTGCTGCATGGAAATCCATCGCCTACCTCCTAAAACATATCAGGAAGTTTATCAAATGGGCTGAGCAAGGCGAAAAGAACGAGGAAGATATAAAAGAAATGAAAGCTAAACTACAACACCAGTTTAAAGAACAAAACGACAAGAACACAGACGTTCATGATAGGCTGCTTGTATTGGAGACAGAAGTTAAACACTTGTCCACACAAGTGGCTACCATCAACGACAACATCAATCGACTCGTTGATAAACTCCTATAAGACAAAATGCCGTACCAGATATTCCTGATACGGCATTCTTTTGGCGCAGTACATTGATCCACTTTCTATGCAAAATAGAAAAATATCTCCAAAGAAAACAATACGTTAATATTCCAAAAACAGCAGACCGCTACGCTACTGCTTTTTTATAGAAATCCCCAACTTTGTTGGAAGTTTCCCTACGATGCTCATTGTTAAGATGGGAGTAGTATTGAGCAGTAACCGATATGTTGGAATGGCCCAACTCTAACTGCACATCACGCAAGCTTGCGCCAGTTTGTAACAGGATCTGGCCATACAGCTTGCGAGCATCATGACGGGTAATAGCTATGCCCGTGCGCTCTGAGAGGTTCTGATACACGTTCCGCGTTGTGTTAGCAGACACAAGCTTGGGCGGGAATATGTGCTCAGAATGCGGATACGACGCTTGCAGGTGCTTGAGCAGTGCAATGGCTTCCCCATTGAGGCTAACAGTGCGGAATTTGTCGCCTTTGGTGGTGTGTAGCTGCAAGGAGCAATCCTCATAATCGACATGCTCCCACTTTGCAGCATGCGCCTCATGCGTCCGTACTCCTGTAAGAAGCAGGAACTTAAACAGCAAGCACCCAATATACATGCGGCGGTAACGAGGCGTATCATACAGCTTTATCATCGCCTCAAGCTCACGCCATATCTTTTTAATCTCTGCATTTGTGTAGGAGCGCACTTTAACGGTATTCCTACGCAATGTGACATGGCGGAAAGGATTGAGATGATCCAAATTGCGAGGCTTTAACAGCAGATTGATACCTGCACGGAGATATGCACAAGAAGTCTTAAAGTTGGATTTGTGCTCAACTGAACACCTATCCACAACCAAATCTTTAAACTCGTCCCCTAACAAATCCCAATCCTCATACTCCTTCCAAAACAGTTTTAAAACCAAACCATAATCGTGTTTGTTTTTCTTCTGCTTATCGGTTTTCTCTGGACGAGTGTTGATGTATTTGCGAATCGCATCGCCAACGGTAAACTTTGGCAACTGACGCTCCGCTCTCTGGTCAATATATGTAATGGATGAAGCACCCCCAGCCATACGCGGCTGCTCAGGTGGCAACACTTGGACATTGGCAGGCGCAGGAGAAACAACAGCAGGCATATTGGCAGAAGATTGCACAGGCTCTAGCAACACCTTGTCTCCGTCCAACACCACCCGCATACCAGTAGCGGCAGCAACTTCCGCCATCTTCGCTAACAAACCCGTATCCACCATATTTTAAGGCTCCTTTTCCTGTTAAACATGCCTTATTATAACAGTTGACGGTACTTTTAGCAACAAAATACTTTTGCTCTTTTCTTTCTTTTTACAAACACAAACTTTTCTTTTTGAACCAACCCTACAACGGGCAGAAAAGCTACATTTGCGAAAAGGAAGAACCGTCTAACTGAGCATCACAGGAAAAAGTACTTAAAATCCCTCGGAGGGCGACCTCCATCCCGGTTCGAGTCCGGGAGCGGGCACCACCATGGCCCTGCATAGGCTGCGGGGGATCACCCCTTCCCCAGGATACTGCGGATCAGCTCGTCAT
>Ga0164243_10002331_pt1 | contig 31549 bp, 25 predicted proteins | sample OricompcompostOP_FD_108781 | JGI IMG/M metagenome (GOLD analysis project Ga0164243, IMG submission 108781) | Organic Plus compost microbial communities from Emeryville, California, USA - Original compost - Organic plus compost (OP) | ecosystem: Engineered > Solid waste > Mixed feedstock >... | reverse complement strand
TTCCTCACCGGCGATCTGTTCAATCTGTTCGTGTTCTTCGAAGTGCTGCTCGCCTCATCGTATGGCTTGATCCTGCACGGCTCCGGGCCCTCGCGCGTGAAGGCCGGGTTGCATTACATCGCGGTGAACCTCGTCGCCTCGTTTCTGTTCCTGATCGGCGTGTCGATGATGTACGGCATGACGGGCACGCTGAACATGGCGGACCTTGCACAACGCATCACGGCGCTCGGCGCGGCGGATCGCGCGCTGTTCGAGGCCGGGGCCGCGATTCTCGGCGTCGCGTTCTTCGTGAAGGCGGGCATCTGGCCGTTGAGCTTCTGGCTGCCCGCCGCATATTCGGCCGCGAGCGCGCCGGTCGGCGCCGTGTTCGCGCTGATGACGAAGGTCGGCATCTACGCGATCGTGCGCATCGGCACGTTGCTCGCTTCCGGAAATGCGGAGACGTCGTTCATCGACGTCGGCTTGTTCTACGGCGGCGCGGCGACGGTCGCGTACGGCGTGATCGGCATGACGGCCGCGCAGCATTTGGGAAGGCTCGTCGCCTATTCCGTCATCGGCTCCTCGGGCTTGCTGTTGATGGCGCTCGGGCTGCGCAACGAGGCGCTGACCGCGCCGATTCTCTTTTATCTCTCGAGCTCGGTGCTCGCGACCGCCGCGTTCTTCATGCTGAACGGCCTGACGGAGCGCATGCGCTTGATGCCGACGAGCGACGCGGCCGATATCGCGCCGCTGCCCGATGTCACGTACGTCGGGTTCGGAGTGAAGGAGCCGGCCGATCCGCATTCGCCGAGCGACGAAGTCGGCATCGCCATCCCGGCCGCGATGGCATTTCTCGGCCTTGCGTTCGTCTGTTGCGTGTTGCTCGTGGCGGGATTGCCGCCGTTGTCCGGATTCGTCGCGAAGTTCGCGATGCTGCACGCGATCGTCAGCTCCGGGCCGGCGGAGCAGTCGTGGCATTCCTGGGTGCTCGCTGCCGCGGTGCTGGCGATGGGGCTTGGCGCGGTGATCGCGCTCGTGCGGATCGGCCTCAGGCTCTTCTGGTCCGTGACCGGGCGCTCCACGCCGCGGCTGCGCGTGATCGAGGTCGGTCCGGTCGGGTTCCTGATCGCGTTGTGCCTGGCGCTGTCGGCCGGTGCCGGGCCGGTCATGACCTACCTCGACTCGGCCGCGAAATCGCTGCACGCACCGGAGGTCTATATCCGGCTCGTCCATTCGCCGGTGCAGCCGGAGGTGACGCCATGAGACGCGTCCCTCCCGTGATCACGCTCGTGCTCGTCGCGATCTGGCTGTTGCTCAACAACTCGGCCTCGCTCGCGCACATTCTGCTCGGGTTCGTCATCGCGGTGCTGCTGATGCTCGCGGCCGCCGAGCTGCGGCCGGTCCAGCCGCGGCTGCGGCGCTTGTGGACGGTCGTGCCGTTCGTCGCGACCGTGCTCCTGGATATCGTGCGCTCGAACATTGCCGTCGCACGCATCGTGCTCGGGCTCGTGCGGGACCGGCCCATCCATTCGGGATTCATCGACATTCCGCTCGATCTGCGCGATCCCCACGGGCTTGCGATCCTGGCCTCGATCATCACCTCGACGCCGGGCACGGCGTGGGCGGGCGTCTCCGAGGACGGCACCTCGCTCAAGCTGCATGTGCTCGATCTCAAGGACGAGGCGGAGTGGATTCGCACGATCAAGCAGCGCTACGAGCAGCCGCTGATGAGGATCTTCGAATGACGATGCTGTTCACTTATGCGATCTGGTTCGCGCAGACGTGTTTCGTGCTCGCGATGGTGTTTGCGGCGGTGCGCCTGATCCGCGGCCCGGCGGCCCAGGACCGCGTGCTCGCGTTCGACACGCTGTACATCAACGGCATGCTGACGCTGCTGATGCTCGGCATCCGTTCGCGCTCGACGGCCTATTTCGACATGGCGCTGTTGATCGCGCTGTTCGGGTTCGTCGGCACGGTCGCGCTCGCGAAGTTCCTGCTGCGCGGCGAGGTGATCGAGCCATGATCGCGACCGAGCTGCCGGCCTGGGCCGTCGTTGTGATCTCGCTGCTTCTGGTCATCGGCGGGCTCGTGACCGTGATCGGATCGCTCGGCCTGTTGCGCATGGGCGATTTCTTCAAGCGCATGCACGGGCCGTCGATGGGCAACACGATCGGCACCGGCTGCGTGCTCCTGGCGTCCATGCTCACTTCGTCCGTGCTGGCCGGCCGGCCCGTCGTTCATGAGCTGTTGATCACGCTCTTCGTCGTGATGAGCTCGCCGGTCACGGCGATGATGCTCATGCAGGCGGCGCTGTATCGCAACCGCGCGCGCAACCGCTAGCGGGCGCGGCGTTAGGGGAATCCCCGCGCGGACTGCCGGGACACGCAAAGATCTATCAACGGAGTGCAATCGAGACAAAAATCTTCACTCGCGAGCGCACTTCCGGCGGACATCTACGCTCGCGTAGAGCAGAATCATCGCCTCCGATGGGGACGGAACCAAGAGCGATGTCGAGAAGAACAAATCAACTGGCGCGCATCTGCGCGGTGCTCGCGAGCGCCGCGGCGCTAACGGCATGCAATCCCGTCTCTTCGAGCGGCCCGCCGAATCGCCCGAATCAGGGCCCGGTTGAAGTGGCAACCGCCGTGACCGTCATGAAACCGCTCGGGCTGGAGATCGAGGCGGTCGGCACGGCACGCGCGAACGAGGCGGCCGAGGTGACCTCGAAGAGCTCCAATCTCGTGACCGCGATCCGCTTTCGCGAAGGCGAGCAGGTGAAGGCGGGCGAGGTGCTCGTCGAGCTCGACAGCGCCGAGGCGAGAGCCGCGCTCGCGGAAGCCGAGGCCACCTTGGCGGACAGCGAGCGTCAATATGTGCGCAGCCGCGACCTCGCGGCCTCGCAGGCGCTCTCGGCCTCGAACCTCGATCAGATCGAAGCGACGCTGAAGGCGAATCGCGCGCGGGTCGAGGCGGCGCGGGCGCGCCTCGCGGATACGACGATCAGGGCGGGATTCGCGGGCCGCACCGGCTTTCGGCGCGTGAGCGTCGGCACCGTCGTGAGTCCCGGCACGGTCATCACGACGCTCGATGACAGCTCGATCATCAAGCTCGATTTCACCGTTCCCGAGACATACTTGTTCGCGCTGCGCCCGGGGCTGTCGGTCACTGCCGCGACCTCCGGGCTCCGCGGCCGCAAGTTCGAAGGCAAGATCTCGAATCTCGATTCGCGCGTCGACCCGACGACGCGCTCGCTGTTCGTGCGGGCCGAGATCCCGAACCCGGACGGCGCGATCCGCCCCGGCATGTTCATGACCGTGACGCTGCAGGGCGATGTGTTGCCGGCGCTCATCGTTCCCGAGGCGGCGATCGTGCCCGAACAGGGCAGGGCGTATGTGTTCGTCGTCGATGGCGATATCGCGCATCGCCGCGAGGTCACGCTCGGCCGGCGCAAGCCCGGCGAGGTGGAAGTGCTCTCCGGCCTCAAAGAGGGCGAGCGCGTCGTCGTCGACGGCACGCAGAACTTGCAGGACGGCGCGAAGGTTCACGATCAAGCCGCCGCCGCCGCGACATGATTTCCCTCCCCCGCGCAGCGGGGGAGATCGAGATTTCCCTCCCCCGCGCAGCGGGGGAGGGCCAGGGTGGGGGTTCTTCGCGCCCAAGCGCGACAGACAACAAGAGTCACGACAATGCAGATTTCCGAGACGTCGATCCGCCGCCCGGTCCTTGCGATCGTCATCAGCTTGTTGCTCGTCATCTTCGGGCTCGTCTCCCTCGAGCGCCTCTCGACGCGCGAATACCCCGACATCGACCGTCCGGTCGTCTCGATCACGACCCGTTACAGCGGCGCCTCGGCCGCGGTCATCGAAACGAAGATCACCCAGGTGATCGAAGACTCGGTCGCCGGCATCGAAGGCATTCTCAAGCTCGAATCCGACAGCGAGGACGAGCGCTCGCAAGTGCGGATGGAATTCGACGTCAGCCGCGACATCGACGCCGCCGCGAACGACGTGCGCGACCGCGTCTCGCGCGTCATGGGACTCTTGCCCGAGGAGGCCGACCCGCCCGAGGTGATCAAGGCCGACGCGAGCGCCGAGCCCGTCATGCTCATCAGCTTCAGCTCCGACCACATGGACATGCTCGAAGTGACGGACTACGTCGAGCGCAACATCGTCGATCGCCTTTCGACGGTGCCGGGCGTCGCGCGCGTCGGCATCGGCGGCGGCCGCCGCTATGCAATGCGCTTGTGGGTGGATCGTCAGGCGCTCGCGGCGCGACGGCTCACGGTCGCGGACATCGAAGCCGCGCTGCGTCGCGAGAACATCGAGCTGCCGGCCGGCCGTCTCGAATCGGGCACGCGCGAATTTTCGCTGCGCACGCTCGTCGGTCTTGAGACGGAGCAGGACTTCCGCAATCTCGTCGTCGCGCGCGGCGATGACGGCCATCTGATCCGCCTCGGCGAGCTCGCGAACGTGCAGCTCGCGGCCGAAAGCGAGCGCACGGTCACGCGCTTCAATGGCCGCATCGGCGTCGGCATTTCGATCGAGGCGCAGTCGAAGGGCAATACGCTCGCGATCGTGCGCGGCGTGCGCGAGGAGATGGAGCGCATCCAGGAGACGCTGCCCAAGGGCACCTACATGGGCATCGGTCAAGACAACGGCGTTGCGATCGAAGCCGCGCTGCACGAGGTCGTGATCGCGATCGGCTTCGCGCTCGCCTCGGTGTTGGCCGTGATCTATGCGTTCTTGGGCAACGTGCGTGCGACGCTGATTCCGGCGGTCACCATTCCGGTGTCGATCATCGCTTCGTTCACGGTGATGTACGCGCTCGGCTATTCGATCAACGTGCTCACCTTGCTCGGCCTCGTGCTCGCGATCGGCCTGGTCGTCGACGACGCCATCGTCGTGCTCGAGAACATCCACCGCCGCACCGAGCTCGGCGAAAAGCCCTATGCGGCCGCGGTCCGCGGCAGCCATGAGATCGGCTTCGCGGTCATCGCGACCACGGCGACGCTCGCGGCGGTGTTCGTGCCGATCTCGTTCCTCCCCGGCGATCTCGGCCATTTGTTCCGTGAGTTCGGCTTCACGCTCGCCGCGTCCGTCGTATTTTCCGCGCTCGTCGCGCTGACGCTCACGCCGATGATGGCCTCGAAGCTGCCGGCGAGCGCTTCGCATTCGAATCGATTCGCGGACGCGGTCGAGCGGTTCTTCGATCGGCTGGCGCATTTCTACGGCCAGCGACTGCGCAATCTGATTGCACGGCCTTGGCTCGTCGTCGGCGCCGTCGCCGTGTTGGCGGTGTTCGGCGCGCTGACGTTCCGGTCGATCCCGACCGAGTTCGCGCCGCAGGCGGACACCGGGCGCTTGTTCATCAACATGGAAGGTCCCGAAGGCGCGAGCTTCGAGTACATGGACAACTACGCGCGGCGGCTCGAGGCGATCATCGCGAAAGAGATGGAGAAGGGCGACATCGCGCGGCTCATGATGCGCGTGCCCGGCGGCGGCGGCGGGGCGCAATCGGGCGATGTGAATTCGGCTCGCGGCAATCTCGTGCTCGTCGACTGGCATGAGCGCTCGCGCTCCTCGCGCGATGTGGCGAACGCGATTCTCGCGGAGGCGCGCAAGCTTCCCGGCGTGCGCGTCAACATCGCCGTGCCGGGCAGCCTCGGGCGCCGCGGCTCGAATCGTCCGGTCGAAGCCGTGATCGGCGGGCCGGACTACGAGAGCTTGTCGCAATGGTCCGCGAAGCTCCTGCAGCTCGCGCGCGACAATCCAGGGCTCCAGACGGTCGATTCGAATTACAAGGAGCGCAAGCCGCAGCTGCGCGTGGCCGTCGATCGCGATCGCGCCGCGGACATGGGCGTGTCGCTGCAGACCGTCGGGCGCACGCTCGAAACCGTGCTCGGCTCGCGCATCGTGACCCGCTACGTCGATCGCGGCCGCGAATACAACGTGATCCTGCAAGCGCGCGATGACGCGCGGCAGACCGTCACGGATCTCACGAACATCCACGTGCGCTCGGACCGCACGGGCGAGCTCATCCCGCTGTCGAGCGTCGTGCGCATCGAGGAAACCTCGGGCGCCGTGCGTCTCAGCCGCTTCAATCGACTGCGCGCGGTCGAGATCCAGGCGGCGCTGTCGGACGACTACACGATGGGCGAGGCGGTGAAGTGGTTCCAGGACACGGTCGCGAAGGAATTGCCGCCCGGCGCGACGCTCATGTGGGACGGCGAGAGCGGCGAGTATCTGCGCTCGGGGCAGCAGCTCTATTTCACGTTCATTTTCGCGCTGGCGATCGTGTTCCTTGTGCTCGCGGGGCAGTTCGAGAGCTTCGTGCATCCGATGATCATCATGGTGACCGTGCCGCTCGCGCTGATCGGCGCGGTGTTCGGGCTCAAGCTGTACGGGATGACGATCAACATCTTCAGCCAGATCGCGGTCATCATGCTGATCGGCATCGCGGCGAAGAACGGCGTGCTGATCGTCGAGTTCGCGAATCAGCTGCGCGATCGCGGCGTGGAGTTCTTCGATGCGGTCGTGCAAGCCGCGATGACGCGCTTGCGTCCGGTGTTGATGACGAGCTTGTGCACGGCGTTCGGCGCGTTGCCGTTCTTGTTCGCGACCGGCGCGGGCGCGGAGCAGCGCCGTCCGATCGGCATCGTCGTGTTCTATGGGACACTCGTCTCCGTCTTCCTGACACTGCTCGCAGTGCCCGCGGTGTATTCGATCTTCGCGCGCCGCACGAAGTCGCCGCAGCACGTGAGCAAGCTCGTCGATGCATCGCTAGCACAGCCCTCGGTCGTCAACGAAGAGGCCTAACCCCCTTTCCCGAAGGGAGAGGGGCCGGGGGTGAGGGAGCGGCGCAGAGCGCCGCTCTCTAGAACTCGCGCTCGAGCGCAGCCTCTCCCGCTGAAGCGCACCTAGGCGAAATCCATCTCCTCCCGCAGAATCCCCGCTCATGGCCCGGCGTCATTGCCGCGGGAGACTCACACATGCGTTCGCCGTCCATCGTTCATGGCGACATCACGCGCATCGCCGCGGACGCGATCGTCAACGCCGCGAAGAATGGCTGCTTGGCGGTGGCGGCGTCGACGGCGCGATCCATGCCGCCGCGGGCCCGGAGCTGCTCGAAGCCTGCCGGGCGATTCCTGAAGTCAGGCCCGGAATCCGCTGCCCGGTCGGGGAGGCGCGCATCACGCCTGGATTCAAGCTTCCCGCGAAGCACGTCATTCACACGGTAGGCCCGCGCTGGCATGGCGGCTCCCGTGGCGAGCCGGAGCAGCTGGCTTCGTGCTACAGAGCCTGCCTGTCTCTTGCGCATCAACATCAACTCGCGACCGTGGCTTTTCCGGCGATCAGCACCGGTGCCTTCGCCTATCCTTTGCTCCCTGCGTGCCGGATCGCGGTCGCGGAATGCTCGGCCTTTCTTGCGCGCGATACGTCGGTGCGCGAGATCATTCTCGTGGGCTTCTCGAAGCAAGATGTCGAGGCGCTGCGGCGGGCGCTTGCCGAGCTGCAGTCGCATGGGCACTAGCAGCGAAGGGGCTTTGCGGATCACGATGCTACGAGAGGACTTCACATGAGACGTCTGCTGCTGGTCGTTACGATCCTGATCTCCTGCGTCGGCTGCGATCAAACCACGAAATCGGTCGCCAAGGCGTATCTGTCCGAAACCGAAACGATTTCACTCCTAGGCGACAGCGTCCGGCTGCAGATCGCAAAGAACTACGGAGCGTTCCTGAGCGCCGGCGCATCGTTGCCGGGCGAGCTGCGTTCGAAGGTGTTTTCGGCGGGAGTCGCGTTGGTGCTGGCGGTCCTGCTTGCATACGCGTTCATGTCGAAGAAGATCAATCCGATCGTCGCGGGCGCAACGGCGTTGATCGTCGGCGGCGGGCTGAGCAATCTGATCGACCGCCTTGCGTACGGCGGTTACGTCCTGGACTTCGTCAACATCGGCATCGGTCCGGTACGCACGGTAATTTTCAACGCCGCGGACATGTGCATCATGTTGGGCGTGGCGCTGTGGATCTGCGGTGATCGCCTGTGGCGATCGGCACTGGCCATCTCGAACGGAAAATTACCTTCTGGCCAATCATCGAGGGAACGCAAATGACCACGAGCGCTGGGCGCATCACGATTCACATGGCCGCAAGTCTCGACGGCTTCATCGCGCGCAAAGACGGGAGCGTCGACTGGATGGAGACCGCGGACGAATTCGCGGATGGCGCGAGCATGGATCCGGAGTTCGTCGCCGCCTTCCTGAAGACGATCGACTGCTACGTGATGGGCTCGCGAACCTACGAAACCGCACTGAGTTTCGAAGCGAAGGGGTTCGGCTGGGCGTACGGCGACAAGCCCGTCTTTGTCCTCACGACCCGTGATCTGCCGAGAACCCGCGCTACCGTCGAGTTTCACTCAGGCGATCTCGCGCAGTTCATGAACGCCCGCCTGCGGCCGAGATACCGCTCGATCTGGGTCGTCGGCGGCGGTGCGCTCGCCGGTGAATGCCTGCGGCGCGGATTGGCGGACGAAATTCGCTATTCGATCCTGCCGGTGTTGATCGGCGATGGGATCCGGTTCTTCGAGAACCTCGATCGCGACGTCGCGCTGCATCTGACCGAAGTCAAGGCGTACAAGACCGGCATGGTTGCGCTGTGCCATGAAGTGCGCGGGCAGCGCGCCAGCGGCGAATCATTGGCGGAGGCGCATTGATGGAAATTGCAGCGATCGTCGACAGCTCCGCCGCCGGCCACAGCGTGTCCGTTCGAACCGGCGATTCCGTGCAGTCCCTTTCCGTGCCGGCGAAACCGGATTCGCGCGGCTCCGCGGTCAACGGCGGTGAATTTCTCATGCTGGCGCTGGCGACCTGTTACTGCAACGACCTCTACCGTGAAGCTCAGCGTCTCGGGATACCGATCGATGGCGTGCAGGTGCAGGCCACCGCGGAGTTTCCGGGCATCGGCCTCGCTGCGACCAACATCCGCTATCGCGCGAACATACGCTCGTCTGCGCCGGAGGCGGACATCGCGCTGCTCCTGCGTGTAACGGACGCGGTCGCCGAGGTCCACAATACGATTCGCGGGAACGTCGAGGTTCGGTTGCTCACGGATTAGGTGCGGAAGAACGAACTGACGACTCATCCAGCTCACCATAAGAAACACATGAAATCACGATCGCTCCGGTCTTTCTTCTATGCGCCTGTCTTGCTGTGTCGTCGTTTCGATCGACGCCGCGGAAGACGTTGCGTCCTCTGCACTCGCGCTCGCCGACGCTTTGCAAGTCGTCGAAACCTCCCGACTTACGCTCGAGGCACGAACCAGAGCGGGCATCGAAGCAGGCCGCAACTCGGAGCAGGAACTGGAATGCTTGAAAGCCGCTGACTTCACGCCGGTCAGGCCTCTGTATGCGCAGGCATTGGCACGACTGATGACGAGCGCGGAGATGGATGAAGCCAGGGCGTTCCTGGTCACGCCATTAGGCCGCAAAATCGTCCAATTCGTGAATGCGGAGCACGCCAAAGCGCGCGGCTGGCAGTGGCCTGCGGCTGCCTCGCTCACAGACGAAGAAGCTGCGGAAGCCTTCAAGTTCTTGTCGCCGGCGCGGGCGCGTCCGTCGCAATCCGATGCGATCAGGCTGGTTCGTGCAATGCGCGAAGACGAGATCTTCGTCGCCTTCCTGCATCAGCCAACCAAGGCAGATACGCGTCCTATGCCGCAAGCGCGGCGGAACTGCATCGAAAGCCTTAAGCCCGCGGACGTCACGAGCGCCATGGTGCCCGCCGTGCAGGAGCATCTTTCGGCGAGCGAAGTCAAAGATGCGATCGGGTTCTATGAGAGCGAGGTGGGTCGCAAATACACTCAACTCATCTCCGACAACTTCGAACGTCCCACCGAATTGGCGACGTCATGAAGGTCATGTCGGTCGATGAGGCGCTGTCCTTGCGAAAGGTTTTGGGCCGCTGAAGCGGACGCCTCTCTCGTCGATGGAGGGAATGACGACTATGCGAATCTCGCCAGTATCGTGATTTGTTGCGCGCTCTCCGGTTGCGTCACGAGCGCGGAGGCGCCGAGCTTTGCGAGCGCGCCCGTTCCAGAAGCGCGATCCGATGTGGCAGTTCTCTACGTATTCCGCGGGTATGCGCAGCCCACGGCGTTGGCCAGCCATCTCGACATCGATGACAAGCCCGCTGCCAGCCTCCTCAACCAGGGGTTCACCTGGCTCTACCTCAAGCCCGGCACCCACAAGTTCAAGCACTACTGGAATCTGCTGTCGGGTATGCCGACGGTCGAGTTCAGCAAGGCGCTCGAAGGCGGCCAGACTTACGTGTTCCAGATGCGGGGCGAGGTGCTGATCGCCCGCGCCGACTCTCTCTCGACCACGGCGATCCTCGAGATGGAACTTGAAGAAGCGAAAGAGCATATGGCGTCTTGCTGCCGGTACGTGCCATCGAGAGCCAAGAACTAGCCTCAGGACAATCGGCCCGTTGCGGTGCTTCGAACCGCCGACGATTCATTCACCGCCAGGCGCATCCCCCGTTGTCTTCTCCTCCGAGCTCGCGCTCGATTGCAGGCGCGCTTCGAGCTCCTTGAGCAGCGCCATCGCCTTCTCTGTGTCATCGCTGGGATGAGGGCTGTAGGCGAGGGGGCCGAGCGTGACGATCGCATCGCTGAGGCGTTCATCCGTAACCATTTGTTGCGCCACCAGCCACCGCAGCGACGAATCGTAAGGCGCAAGGCTCAGAGCCCATTCGAGTCCGTCGATGGCGTTTTGCGTGGGCTGCTCTCCCGCTTGCCGATAGCTGAGATAGAAGTGCACGAGCGGAACCGGATGGTCGTTCTCGACAGCGTTTGCCTTGATGAACTGCGCGCGGACTTCCTTCCAGGATGGCGACCCGGGTGCGCCGCTCGCCGCTTTGCGCGCAAGCGCGTAGCCCTTCTGCAGATGAGCGTTGATCTGCGACGGATCGATGGCAATGGCTCGATCGGCGGCGGCGATCGCAGCGTCATCGTTGCCTGCATCGAACTCTGCTTCCGCGAGCGCTGACAGCACGGCTGCGTCGTCGGGATAAGCCTCCGCGGTTTTTCGAGCGACAGGAACGAGGGCCTTCGCCTCTTCCTCATCGACGCCCACTTTCGACTCGATCATGGTAGGCATCATCGCCGCTTCGCCGACGCGAAGTTTCCGAATCGAGATCGGTCCGGTCTTGAGCGCTTTGCCATCGATTACTTTGGCGGCGAGTCGCCGCCGCCGCATGTAAGCGTCCATGTCCTTTTCCAGTTTATCGAGATCTCCAAAAGCCCCTTCGGCAGCCGCGAGCGCCGATTTGCCCGATGCGAGTAGTTGCTGATACTTGACGAATTGCCCACTGCGCTCGGGATCCATGTGGAGATAATGAAAGAGGACCCAGCTCTGAGCGTAGAACGCGGTGTTTGCCGAGGCGCTGCCACCGTCGAACGAAAGCATTGTGCGGATCGGAACGGAGCGAGCGAAGCGCAACTCTGCCGCTCGGTAGTAGGGTGGTGTGCCGACCGTGATGGTCCCGTCCTTGTTGAACCTCGCTCCCGCGGAGAACTCTGCGAACCCTTCAGTAAACCAACGCGGAAATGCGCGCGCACTCAACACGGCTCTCATGAAGTGATGGGCGTACTCGTGATAGAGGATGGTTTCCCCGCTCATGTCGTACATCGAGGCTTTCTCGAGCCTTGGAATCAGGGCCACGGAGCCGCCCGCGTGGGGGATATACACCCCGACGAGCTCTCGCTGTTTGGTCCCCAGGACCTTGCGGACGGTCGCAGCGTTGGCGACCGCGAAGATACGGACCCGGTTCGAGGGACTCGGCTTGGTCTGCCGCGCTCCATAGATCTGAGTCATCGTAGCGTGATAGAGCTCCAGGCGCTCGGCGAACTGCTGAACCTTCTCGGGCTCCTCATCGCCGTAGATGACGAAGTGATCGCTGCTGGCCTCCAGCCACTCCGCTCGCGCCGTGCTGACAGACAAGGCAAGCGCAAGAACCATGAACGCAAGGACCCGCATATCGCCTCCCTTTTTTGCCCGAGGCTACGTCAACGGTCCGTTGCGCACAATGACGGAGGCCTCAGCTGCGGGTACTCGGCTGCGGCCTGAGTTGGCGATCGGTCCAACGAGCGATTGAGAAATTTCTCCTGCGAGAGCGGCCCGCGGCGGCGGCCGCAAACGGACATTTCCGACGATGAACGATATTCGACCTGAACGCCCGTTGATATCTGCCCGAACGTTATAGACTGACGACCATGAAGCCGAGGTCTACCGCTATTCGCTAAATGACGCTGCATGATCGAGCTGCCACGACAAGATCCTTGTGAAATCTGTGAAACGCTGGCGGGTCGAAGCACCGTGCCGATCATCGCGGAGTCTGAGCTCACGGTCACCGTCGTTACTCCGTTGCAGTTCGAGGTCGGCCAATGCTGTGTCGTTACTCGCCGCCACGTCGGCACTCTGCTGGAGCTGACCGACCAAGAAGGTGCGGCTGTCCTCAAGGCGGCGCGGGAAGTGGCGCAGGCGTTACTGGCAACCTACAAGCCGCTCGGCATCCTCACGTTCCAGAACAACGGCGTGTATAGCGGCCAACTCACGCCGCACTACCATTTCCACGTCGTGCCAAGACAGCCCGGAAGCGATTGGGGAATCGGACCTCCCCAGCTCCATAAATTTCCTGATGCGGGCCGTGCGGCAGGGACGATGAGTGACTCTGCATCCGATGAGAAGAGACGAGAGCGAGCCAGAGTCGATGCCGAAACGCTCCGGAGGACGGCAGCGGAGATTCGGAGAAACATGCCGGCGTAGCTTCTTTCGACTCGCAGCTGCTCCGATAGCTCGTTCGCGATCGGAAGGCACTCGATAAAGAGTTGGCAGATCGATTGAAGCGGCTCGCGATGGAGCGTCGATGCACCGCCGTTGCGTAGATGTGATTGAAGGCGGCGTACTCGAGACGCTGGAAATCATAGTGGGCAGACGCGAATGCCGCAATAGCAGCCTCACACGAGAGTCTCTCTAATGCGCCGCGCCCGCAATTTGCGGCGCGTCGCCATCTCGGAGCTCTCATGCGAAGCCATTTGAAAGTCCTGTTAGCAGGAGGCGTACTTGCACTGTCACAAGCGATTGCCGCTTCTGACCTGGATGACACCTGGATCATGGAGATAAAGATGCGATCGGGCACTGGGCGTTCGACGTTTTCGCTCGAGCAGAAAGGAGACTCCATCGTGTCGGGCACGGTCAAAGACTCAGTTGTTGCATTCGGCTATCGAGTCGAGCTTCAAGGTGTGCCCGCGGAAGTGACCTACGTTGGCGCGATAGAGGCGGGCGTCATGCGCGGCACGGTGAGCATCGTTGGATTTGGCGATGGAACGTTCGTGGGCACGAAGCAGCTTTGACCAACCGGAAACAAAGGAACACGACGCCATGAAGACTACAAACAAACAGATCCTCATCGATCAACTTCCCAGCGGTGCGCTGCGCACCGAACATTTCCGCATCGTTGAATCAGCCATGCCCGAGATCCGCGACGGTGAGGTTTTACTGCGAATTCTGTATATCGCGGTCGATGCGGCGATGCGCGCGTGGATGTTGGGGCCCTCGTATCGGGAGGCGTTGAAGGCCGGGGAGGTCATGGCGGCTGCAGCGCTCGCGGAAGTCGTGGAGACGCGACATGCGACCTTCGACGCTGGGGACTTGGTCTATACGGATGCGGCCGGCTGCCAGGAGTTCGTCGCACTGTCGGGCGAGAAGGTCCGGCGAATCGAGCGAACGGAGCCGCTGACTCACTTGCTCAGTGTGTATGGCACGGCGGGGCTCACAGCCTATTTCGGATTGCTTGATATCGGTCAGCCTCGCGCAGGAGAAAGCGTCGTTGTGTCGGCCGCGGCGGGCGCGGTCGGGTCTCTGGTCGGACAGATCGCGAAGATCAAAGGTTGTCATGTTGTCGGAATTGCGGGAGGCAAAGCGAAATGTGACCTGCTCGTAAACACGTTTGGGTTCGACGCTGCGCTCGACTACAAGGCTGGAAATCTCTACGCGCAGTTGATGGCTGCGACGGGCGGCGGGACTGACGTTTACTTCGACAACGTGGGCGGGGCAGTTTTCGAGTCCGCCTTGTTCACGATGAAACCTCACGGCCGATTGATCGCCTGTGGCGCGGTGTCGGCTTACGACACCGATCCGGCGAAAGGCTTGCAGAGCGTGCGGGGTATCCCAGCGTGGTTTATTTCGCGGCGCCTTTCGTTGCGGGGATTCATCGTCGCCGACTTCTATGCCCGACGCCCCGAAGCACTGCGCGAGCTGCGATCGTGGGTTGAACGCGGTCAGCTGCAGGTCCGGGAAGACATCATCGATGGATTGGCTGAATTGCCGCGCGCACTCGTCGGCTTATTGGCGGGCGAGAACATCGGTAAGCGCATGGTGAAGGTCGCTTAGCTGGCCGCCGCGGCGTGAACTGCAGCTACTCCCATTTCGCGGGCACGCAGGACGAAGAGGGGCGCATCGCGCCGCGGCCGGTCGCGCAGATCGTGCTGCGATGAGCAGCGCCGTTTCGATATGTTGCAACGAAACTGAACACACGGCTTCGTGCGGCCCGATCAAATGACCGCGCGAGTCAGTTGCACCGGCACTTCACCGCTGGCTGTGCGTTACTCCGTAACAGTTGAGAAACTACACAGGTGCCCCATGCCGGATACACGCAACCCCTCTGGAACTCCGACGCCTGACTCCGACCGCCGCGCAGGTCGATCACCCGACAGTGGCAGTGAGCGGCAAAGTCGTCTCCACCAGGCACAGGACGAAAATGGGATCGACGATCGTGACGACGTCGAGGTCGGCGATCCGGTGCCCGAGAACGACCGCACCATTCGTGCCTTGCGCGATGGACAAGGATTGAGCAATGGGCAAGGAGAAACGGGTGAGGATGAAGGTCTGTCAGGCGATGCTGGGGACGGCGAACGCCACTGACCACGCAAACGTCCTCGGACACTACGAACGTGCGCGATTCGCGCACGATCAGAGCTTCCGAAACTCCCGATCCTTCCACCAGGGAAAGAACTTCGGCAGATGCTCGGTCAGGCGGTCACGGAATCGCGGCGGACGCTTCTCGAGAAACGCCGTGATGCCTTCTTTCGCATCGCTCGACTGACCAAGAGCGTTCATCGCGGCCGTATCGATCTCGTGCGCATCGATCGGATGCGGCGCGCCGAGCATGCGCCAGAGCATATGGCGCGTGACCGCCATCGACACCGCGGATCTGTTCTGAACGAACTCCGCCGCGAGCGCGCGTGCGGCGGGGAGGAGTTCTTCAGGTGAGTGGATGCTGCGCAGGAGGCCGGCCTCGAGCGCCTCTTCGGCGCGGATCAGCTTCGCCGCGTAACACCATTCGAGCGCCTTGCTGATGCCGACGATGCGCGGCAGGAACCAGCTCGAGCACGCCTCGGGCACGATGCCGCGCGCCGCGAACACGAAGCCGATCTTCGCGCCCGGAACGCACAGCCGAATGTCCATCGGCAGCGTCATCGTGATGCCGATGCCGACCGCCGCGCCGTTGATGGCCGCGATCACCGGCTTGTTGCAATCGAAAATCCGCCGCGCGATGCGCCCGCCGCCATTGCCGACATAGCGCTGCTGCTGCGAGAGATCGGTGAAGTCCGACCGATTGCTCCACGTATCCGCGCCGCGCTCGAGATCCGCGCCCGCGCAGAAGGCTTTGCCGGCGCCCGTCACGATGATCGCCTTCACTTCGTCGTCCGCGTCGGCGCGGTCGAACGCTGCGATCAGCTCGTCGTACATCTGCACCGTGCAGGCGTTCATCCGTTCGGGCCGGTTGAGCGTGATCGTGAGAATGCGGTCTTCGACGGCGTAGAGAAGATTTTCGAAAGTCATGAACGTGCAGTCCTGTCGTTACCTTGTTGTCATGTGGCTCGATGCGGATCCGTGTACGGCTCCGCGAGATCATGGGCGGCCGAGTCGCTCGCGATCGGCAGCGAATCGGTTTGCCGCTCGATCATCCGCCGCACGGTGGGCAGCCCCGGGCCCTGGTGCAGGGTGCGCAATCGGGCGGGAATGTCAGCATCCTCTTGAGTGAGGCGATTGTTGTGGCGAATGTAATCCATCCACGTCGGCACGTTGTAGCGCTCGATCCAGATCTCGGGATCTGCGAGGTCGCGCAGCAGCATCCAGTTGCGAGCGCCATCGCGGCGGCGAATGCGCCGCCGTTCGCCCATCGCGCGCAGGAACTCGATCACGTCCGCTTCCCGAATCCTGTATTCGATCGTCACGACGACCGGCCCGGTGCGCAGCTCGACGGGCACTGCAGTCTGCGGCGCCTGCCAGCTCCGCAACGGATCCAGATTCAATGCTTCCGCCTGCTGCAGCGGCAGCCAGCGGCCGAGCAGGGCACAGAAGAGGAGGACGCCCGCGGCAAACCACAGCGACATGCTCAACGAATGCGCCTCCGCGAGCTCACCCCACAACCAGCTGCCGCCCGCCATGCCGGCGAACGCAAACATCTGATAGAGCGATAACGCTCGTGCCACGACCCATCGCGGCGTCGAGAGCTGTACGGAGACATTGAACGTCGACAGCGCGAGCACCCACGATCCGCCGGCAACGAACAGGGCCAGCATCGTCAGCAGCAGCACCTGGCTGAATCCCGCCAATGCGACTGCGAGCGCGAAGGCGACACTTGCGCTACGGACGATGCCCTCGGTCGACAAGCGCCGCCGCAACCGCGCACTGGCGATCGCACCCAACACGGCGCCCAGGCCGAATGCGCCGAGAAGCATGCCGAACGTGAGCGGCCCGCCAGCGATGAGCTCTTTCGCAATCAAGGGCATCAGTGCCATCGCGGAGCTCGCGCCGAAGCCGAACACGACCGCACGCGCGAGCACGATGCGCAGCGCGGGCGACATCCACACGTAACGCACGCCCGCCGCGATCGCGATGTTCAGCGGCTCGCGCGGCAGCGTTTGCGGATTCGGCGGCGGCCGCCAGCGGCTGAGCACGACGATGAGCGCGATGTAAGTCACGGCATTCACCGAGAAGGCCGCCGCCGCACCCGCAGCGGCGACGATGGCGCCGCCGATGGCGGGGCCGACGCTGCGGGCGATGTTGAAGCCCATGCTGTTCAAAGCGACCGCGCCGGCGAGCTGCGGCCGCGGCACCATGTCACCGACGGAGGCTTGCCAGGCGGGTGCGTTGAATGCGGCGCCGCAGCCGATCAGGAATGTAAAGGTGAGCAGCAGCCACGGCGTGATGAGGCCGGTCCATGCACAGAGGGCGAGTCCGACGGAAACCGTCAGCATGAACACCTGTGCACCGAGCATGACCTTGCGGCGGTCGAAGCTGTCAGCCATTGCGCCGGCGAGAAGCGAGAGCAGCACGATCGGCAGCGCGACGGATGCCTGGACGAGAGCGACCATCGCGGAGCTCGCGATGGAGGTCATCATCCAGGAGGCGCCGACGGATTGAATCAGGCTGCCGAGATTGGACACCGTGCTCGCGAGCCACACGTTGCGGAACACGGGAAAGCGCAGGGGCGCAAGCGCCGAGGAAGAGGTCGATTCGTGAGCCGGGGTCGTCGCCGTGGTCGCCATGAGGGGATTAGACCAGAACGGGGCGGGCTACAGGTCGTTTGCTTCGCCGCGCGAGGTCCCGGACAATCCACGCCCGCTTCGGATCCTCGTAAATCATGTCGGGAAAAACGCTTCTCCAAGTCTCGCGCCGGCGTACGTCCGCACCTCGCGGGACGCCCGATCAAGAGCGCTTCAAATATCTGATCGCGCAAATCGAGCGGGTGCGCAAGGAGCGGCTCGACTGGGATTCCATCGTTGTCGAATTCCGTAAGGGCGATGCTCAGCGGATCCAGCCGCTACGAACGGCCCTCAAGGCGGTGACGCGCGAGACGGTGCTCGCGATCGACAAGCTGCTCGAGCAACCGGGCTGGTCACGAGTCGATCGCGCCGCGCTGCGCGACATCCTGCGCGGCACGGCGGAAATGCTGCTCGATGCCGATCCGCACGACGCCGAGATCAAGGCTGCATTCGATCGGCATGGCGAGGTCGGCTTCGATGATGCCAAGCGCGAGGAGCTCGAAGCACTGAAGGAGCATGCGAAAGATTACATGGGCGTCGATCTCGATGACGCGGAGATACGATCCGAGGAAGACCTCATCCAGCGCATGTACCAGCACATGGCGGAGCGCGAGCAGGCGGAGGCGGCCGAGCGCGACGAGCGGGCGCAGAAGCGGCGTAAGTCAGCCGCGCAACAGCGCGTCGAGGCAAACGCACAGGCCGCGCGACAGTTCCTACGCGAGATCTATCGCAAGCTCGCAAGCGCAGTGCATCCCGACCGCGAAGCAGACGCCGCGCGGCGCGCCGAGAAAAACGAGCTGATGCAGAAGATCAATCGCGCGTATGCGACGAACGATCTGTTGACGCTGCTCGAGGCACAGATGCGGCTCGAGCAGATCGACCCGGAGCACGTCGCGCGGCTGAGCGGCGAGCGCTTGAAGCAATACAACAAGCTCTTGTCCGAGCAGCTCGAAAGCGCGAAGAACGAGTTGTACCGGCTCCAGAACGCATTCAGGCAGGATCATGACCTTGCGCACAGCCAGAAGATCACGCCGCAGACGCTGCATCTGATCCTGCAGCAGCGCGCACGCGAGGTGCGCGCGCACGTGACGCGCCAGAAGCATTTTCTCGAAGTGCTCGCGAGCAAAACGGCGATCAAACGCTGGCTCAAGGAACAGCGGCGCTTTGGCATGGACTGGGACGACGAATAGCCTCGCTCACCGCATCACATGTTTCCGTTTCTCAATATCGCCGCCTACAAATTCGTCCCACTGACCGCGTTGAAGGAGCGTCGCGCCCAGTTGCTCGCGTTATGCAAGGGCTGGAACGTCAAGGGCTCGATTCTGCTGAGCCCGGAAGGCATCAACCTGTTCGTCGCCGGCGAGCCCGAGCCCGTCGAGGCGCTGCTGCGCGAGCTGCGCTCCTGGCCGGGGTTGCACGATCTCGAAGCGAAGCTCAGCGGCACCGAACAGCTGCCGTTTCGGCGCATGCACGTGCGCGTCAAGAAGGAAATCATCGCGTTCGGCGTCGAGGGCATCGATCCGTCGCGGCGCACGTCGCCGAAGCTCGCGCCGCAAGAGTTGAAGCGCTGGCTGGATGAGGGCAGGCCGCTCACGCTGCTCGACACGCGCAACGACTATGAGATCAAGGTCGGCACGTTCAAGAACGCGATTGCCGCCGGCATCGGTCATTTCCGCGAATTTCCCGCGGCGGTCGAGAAGCTCGACCCGAGCTTGAAGGAACAGCCGCTCGTGATCTTCTGCACCGGCGGCATTCGCTGCGAGAAGGCCGGACCGTTCCTCGAGCGCTCGGGCTTCAAGCAGGTCTTGCAGCTCGAAGGCGGCATTCTCAAATACTTCGAGGCGTGCGGCGGCGCGCATTACGAAGGCGAATGCTTCGTCTTCGATCAGCGCACCGGGCTGGATCCGGCGCTGCAGCCCAAGGAGTGGGCGCAGTGCTTCAAGTGCCGCACGCCGCTCAGCGCGGAGGATCAGGCGCATCCGCATTTCGAGATCGGCAAGTCATGCCCGTACTGCTTCAAGACCCCCGAAGAGCACATGGCGATGACGCTTGCCCGCCGGCATGAGCACGTGAGCCGCATCATCGTGCCGTTGCCCGGGAGCACGGCGCGCGATCACTTCAGGCCGATCAACGTGCCGGCGGAATGCGACGGGATGCAATTGCTCGACACGCTCTGTCGCGTCGTCAAGCACATTCCGGCCGAAGTCTGGTCGCAACGATGTGCGGAAGGATTCATGCTCGATCCGACGGGACAGCCCGCCGCGGGGAGCAGGATCGTGCGTGCCGGCGAGCGGTATCTGCACAAATTCCCGGGCGTCGTCGAGCCGGACGTCAACATTCGCGTTCAGCTGCTGCACGAGGACGAGTCGATCGTCGTGCTCAACAAGCCCGCGCCGCTGCCGATGCACGCAGGCGGGCGCTTTCATCGCAACACGCTGAAGTTCGTGCTCGATGCGCTGTATCACCCGCAGAAGCCGCGGCCCGCGCATCGGCTGGATGCGAATACGACGGGTGTCGTCGTCGTCGCGCGCACCCAGTTCATCGCCGGCAAGATGCAGCCGCAGTTTGCGCGCGGCGAGGTGACGAAGTTGTATCTCGTGCGCGTGCAAGGCCATCCGGCTGCCGATGAGTTCAGCTGCGATGCCCCGATCAGCGCCATCGCAGGTCACATCGGCTCGCGCGTCGTCGACGAAGTCTCGGGCTTACCTTCGCGCACCGAGTTCAAGGTCGTGCGGCGCTTCGCGGACGGCACGGCGTTGCTGGAAGCGCGGCCGCTCACCGGACGCACGAATCAGATTCGCGTGCACCTGTGGCATCTCGGCTTTCCGGTCTGTGGCGATCCGTCGTATCTCGCCGGCACCGTGCTCGGCGACACGCAGACGCTCGACGTGAACGCCCCGCCGCTGTGCTTGCATGCGTGGCAGCTGACTTTCAAGCACCCGCTGCACAAGACCATGATGACCTTCACGGCGCCGCCGCCGGGATGGTCGATGGAGTGAGTCAGGCGTTTTGCTTCTGCAGCTGTTCCTTGAGGCGGCGCTCCATTTCCGCGGGTGGAATGTCTTCGACGTGCGTGGCAATCGTCCACATGTGGCCGAAGGGATCCTTGAGCGTGCCGGAGCGATCGCCATAGAACTGGTTCTTCAACGGCTGCAGCTCCGTGGCGCCGGTGCGCAGGGCCTGCTTGAACGTTGCATCCGCGTCGTCGACGTAAAGCATGAGTGAGACGGCGGCGCCGCCGAGCGACGTCGGTCCGCGATATCCCATCTCCGGGTATTCGTCGGCGAGCATGATGCGCGAATCGCCGATCTTGATTTCCGCATGGCCGATCCGGCCCTTCGGATCCTGCATGCGCATGACTTCCGTCGCGCCGAACGCTTGCTTGTAGAAGTCGAGCGCTTTGGCGGCGCCGGCGATGATCAGATACGGCGTGACGGAGTGATAACCCTCGGGAATTGCTCTCGCCATGATTCTCTCCTGGCAGGTGCGGGGGAGGGATTCTAGATCCGCGTGCGGCGGGGGCCGCAAGTCGGCGATTGTCCCGAGTCCGCCCCGTAACCCCCGTCGTTCCGACGAAAGTCGGAACCGCAGTTGGCACGGTGCCAGATTGCGATCCCGGCTTGCGCCGGGATGACGGGGGGCAGATTGCGATCCCGGCTTGCGCCGGGATGACGGGCAGCTGCGTGCTACTGCAGGATGAAGTCGTCCTGATGCAGCGTCGTGACATCGACGTCACGCAGGATGATTTCCTGTTCGCCGAAATCGAACACCACGTCCTCACCCTGTTGCGTCGCAAGCGCCATCACGGCATCGAAGCTCATGCCGAAATCACGCAGATCGAGCATGTCGCCGAGGCCGGCGCCCGCAGCGAAGCCTTGAATCACGATGTTGTCGCCCGGGCCCGCATCGATGATGTCGTTGCCGAGGCCGCCGATCAGCACGTCATCGCCGTTGCCGCCGAGCAGGACATCGTCGCCGTCGCTGCCGATGATGATGTCGTCGCCATCGCCGCCGTCGAGCGTGAGTCCGATGGCGCCCACCGCGACACCAGATGCGTCGATGACATCGTCGCCCGCGCCGGCGTAGATCGCGATCCGATCGTTCGCACCGTCTGCACCCGTCACGTTCAGTTGCGCCGCGAGCCCGAGAACGGAAACGCCGCTCGCATCAGCGAACAGCAGCACGACATCGTCGCCCGACGTTGCGTTTGCGATGACGGTATCGGGTTGCGCATCGCCCCCGCCGCCGGTCGCAGCGAGATCGATGTTCACCTCCGCCACATCCGTGCCCGTCAGATCGTTCACGGTGATCACGTCCGCGCCGCCGATGGCATTGAAGTCGACACGCTCGACATCGTTCAGATCGAGCTCGACGCCTGCGATGTTGCGGAAGAAGCGCACGCGCTCGCCGTTCGCCGAGATGTCGATATTCTCCGCAATGTTCGAGCCGTTGAACGCAAGCGTGTCGAAGCCTGCACCGCCTTCGACCGTGTCGTTGTCGTCGCCGGGAGTCCACACGAACGTATCGTCGCCCGCACCCATGATCGCGACATCGTTGCCGTCGCCGCCGTTGAACAGATCGCCGCCCTCGCTGCCGAACAGCGTGTCTGCACCGAGGCCGCCGTTCAGCGTCAACTGAATGCCGTCGGCTTCGAGGCTTCTCGCGTCGATGACGTCATTGCCGCCGAGTCCGTTGAGCGTGAGACGGTCGTTCGCGACTTCCTGATGGAAGATGTTGATCTCGCTGTGGAGGCCGAAGACCGAGATGCCGCCCGCGTCGCCCGCGACGCCAAACACATCGTCGCCTTGCGTGCCGCTGGCCGTGACGCTGTCGGCGCCGCCGTCGCCGCCGCCATTCGCGCCGCGCAGATCGAGCTCGATTCGCGCGACGTCCGTGCCGCTCAAATCGCCGACGACGATGTTGTCCGCACCGCCGAGCGCGCGAAACTCGATGCGCTCCATGTCGTTCAAGTCCATCACGACGTTCGCGACGTTGCGCACGAAGTTCACGCGGCCGCCGTTCGCCGCGATGTCGATGTTCTCGGCGACGTTCGCGCCGAAGAACAGCATCAGGTCGTCGCCGTCCTGGCCTTCCAGCGTGTCGTTGCCGTCGCCCGGTTCCCATTGGAAGACGTCGTCGCCGGCGCCGAGGAATGCCACGTCGTTGCCGTTGTCGCCGAACACGAAGTCATCGCCGTCGCCGCCGATCAGAGTGTCGGCGCCCTGGCTGCCGAGGATTCTGTCATCACCTGCGCCGCCGTCGATCGTGAGCCGCGTGATGCCGGCCGCGAGCGTCGTCGCCGTGATGCCGTCGTTGCCGCCGGCCGCGTTGATGACGAGCGAGTCGTTCGCGCCTTCGCTGTTCGCCACGTTGATGGCGGCAGGCAGGCCGGCGACGGAGACGGATGTGCCGCTGCCAAAGACATCGATGATGTTCCGGCCATTCGTGCCGTTCACGATCACCGTGTCGGCGGCCGTATCGCCGGTCGTGGCGCCGATCGCGCCCGCAAGGTTGACGTTGACGGTCTTGACGCCGGTCGCGCTCATGTCGCCGATCGTCAGCGCGTCCGTGCCGCCGAGCGCGTTCACGTCGATGCGTTCGATGCTGTTCAGGTCCATGACGATGTTGCCGACGTTGCGCGCGAAGCGAACGCGCGAGCCGTTTGCTGCGAGATCGAATGTCTCGTTCGCGGCGCTGCCGTTGAAGAGCATGCGGTCGGTGCCGCCTTGCCCTTCGACGATGTCGCTGCCGTCGCCCGGATCCCACTGGAACACGTCGTCGCCCCCGCCGAGGGAGATCGTGTCGTTGCCCTGTTGGCCGTCGATGAAGTCGTTGCCGGCGCCGCCGATCAAGAGATCGTTGCCGTTGCTGCCGCTGATCGTGTCGTTGCCTGCGCCGCCGTCGACGGTGACGGAGATCAACGCGGCGAGATTGCCCGTCGCGGAGAAAGTGTCATCGCCGCCGTTCATGTTGATGACGAGGCTTTCGCTCGTGCCGATGTCGAGGAAGAAGGGTGCAGGATCGAGCCGGTCGAAGCGCACGCGCGTGCCGTTCGCCGTCGCCGTGAACGTTTCCGCGCCGTTGCCGCCGTTCACTTCGACCGTGTCGAAACCGGCGCCGCCTTCCATGAGGTCGTTGTCGTCGCCCGCGTTCCAGATCATGCTGTCGTCGCCGGTTTCGCCGAAGACCTGGTCATCGCCGTCGCCGCCGGTCAGGGTGTCGTTCTCGGAGCCGCCGAACAGCAAATCGTTGCCGCCTTTGCCGTTCAGGATGTCGTTGCCGGATTGCCCGAAGAGCTGATCGCTGCCCGAGCCGCCTGTGATCGTGTCGTTGCCGGCGCCGCCGAAGAGGTTCGCGCGCGGCAGCGCGCCGTTCGCCTCGTTGAGCGTGATCGTGTCGTTGCCTGCCTGGCCGAACACTTGAATGAGCGAGGTGTTCGCGACCGTGGGCGTGCCGCTGACCGCGGCGCCGTTCACGAAAATCTGGCCGGCGGCATTGCGGGTGAGCTGAATCGAGTTGTCGAGCGCATCGCCGAAGGTGCTGAGGATGCCTTGCGAGAACGAGCTGGACACCGACTGGATCGCGAGACTGCCGGCTGCCGGGAATTGCTCTTGATCGATCGCGGCGAGCTCGGGCGTGATCGCCTTTTGCAGGTCCGCGCGAAGTGGGCTACGCATGTAAGACTCCTATGTGACATGAGCGTCGCCTGGGAACTTACGCGCGCGTCGTGATTCGGCTGTTCGTGAAGGCGTGAATCCGCCGTGAAAGTGACGTACCAGCGGAGCGAGTACGTCATCCCGACGCAGTGACGTACCAGCGGAGCGCGTACGTCATCCCGACGCAGTGACGTACCAGCGAAGCGCGTACGTCATCCCGACGCAGTGACGTACCAGCGAAGCGCGTACGTCATCCCGACGGAAGTCGGGATCGCACTTGGCACACTGCCAAGGCGGTCCCGACTTGCGTCGGGACGACAGCCGGGCTTCGTGCCAACGGCGGTCCCGACTTGCGTCGGGACGACAGCCGGGCTTCGTGCCAACGGCGGTCCCGACTTGCGTCGGGACGACGAGCGTTGGGCGACACATTTGTGTAACACGCCGAACGTCCGAGCTTCTGCCGCTGTCACAGACTCGCCACGCGCCTGTCATCGTTCTGCAGCGCGAGGTCATCAAGATTCATGCATGTCGAATCTCGCGGAGAAGTGCATGGATCCGCTGACGCAACTGTATGAACGCCTGCGCGCCGAGGCACCGGGCGCACACGTTCCGGTCGAGCCGCCGTCGTTCGAAGAATGGATGCAGTACTGGAACGACGACGACAGCGAGATCGGCAACCTGCGCACGTTCGAGCATTGGTTGTCGCGCCGCAAGTGACGTACCAGCGGAGCGCGCACATCATCCCGACGCAAGTGACGTACCAGCGGAGCGCGCACATCATCCCGACGCAAGTGACGTACCAGCGGAGCGCGTACGTCATCCCGACGGAAGTCGGGATCGCCGCCGGCGCCACTACTTCCGTCATCCCGACGGAAGTCGGGATCTCCGTTGATACGGTGCCAACTGCGGTCCCGACTTGCGTCGGGACGACGAACTCGGGGAAAGAGGTCCCGACTTGCGTCGGGACGACGAGCTCGGGGAAAGAGGTCCCGACTTGCGTCGGTACGACGAGCGCGGCGAACGAGGTCCCGACGTTCGTCGGGACGACGGGTGTTCATCAATACCGCACGATCTGGCTCTCGGATATCCATCTCGGCACGCCGGGATGCCGTGCCGACTATCTGCTCGACTTCCTGCGCGTGCACAGCGCTCAAACGCTCTATCTCGTCGGCGACATCCTCGACGGCTGGCGCCTGAGCAAAGGCTGGTACTGGCCGCAGACGCACAACGACGTCGTGCAGAAGATTCTGCGCGCCGCGCGCAAAGGCACGCGCGTCATCTACGTTCCCGGCAATCACGATTCGCTTTCGCGGCAGTTCATCGGACTGTCATTCGGCGGCATTCAGGTCGTCGAAGATGCCATTCATGTGACAGCGCGCGGCACGCGGCTGTGGATCACGCACGGCGACCTGTTCGACGCGGTCATGCAGCACGCGACGTGGCTCGCGCATCTCGGCAGCTGGCTGTACGAGTGGCTGCTCGATCTCAATCGCTGGACCAATGCCGTGCGCCTGAAACTCGGCATGCCGTACTGGTCGATCTCGCAGTACCTCAAGCACAAGGCGAAGGACGCCGTCAGCTTCATCTCGCAATTCGAGAATGTGATGGCGGCAGAGGCGAAGCGGCGCGGCTGCGACGGCGTCGTGTGCGGCCACATTCACAAGGCAGAGATTCGCGACATCGACGGCGTGCTCTATTGCAACGACGGCGATTGGGTCGAAAGCATGACCGCGCTGGTGGAGACGTTCGAAGGCGAGCTGCGCATCGTCCATTGGTCCACGCGTCAGGCCGTGCCGCTCAATCTCGGTCGCATTGCGGATGAGCCCGCCGAAGAGACGCAAAACGCGGCGGCATGACCGATTGCAACGACGGGGTGTTGAATGAAAGTGATGATCGTCACTGACGCCTGGGAGCCCCAGGTGAACGGCGTGGTGCGCACGATGAAAAACACGCGCGCCGAGCTCGAGGCGATGGGGCACGAAGTCGACTATCTCACGCCCCTCGAATTTCGCACGCTCCCGTGCCCCACGTATCCGGATATTCGCCTGTCGGTGGCGCCGGGACGAAAAGTCTTCCAGCGCCTGGATGCGTTCGCGCCGGACGCGTTGCACCTCTCGACGGAAGGCCCGCTCGGGATCGCCGCGCGACGCTGGGCGCAGCGCCGTGGCCATCCGTTCACGACGGCGTATCACACGCGCTTTCCAGAATACGTTCACGCGCGCACGCGCATTCCGCTCGCCTGGACGTATGCGTATCTGCGCTGGTTCCATGGTCCTTCGAAGGCCATCCTGGCGCCGACGCCGGTCGTCAAGAAGGACCTCGAGTCCTGGGGATTCAAGAACGTCAAAGTATGGTCGCGCGGCGTCGATCACACGATCTTCCGGCCGATGAAGGTCAACAAGCTCAATACGCAGCCGCCGATCTTTCTGTACGTCGGCCGCGTCGCGGTGGAGAAGAACATCGAGGCGTTTCTCGAGCTCGATCTGCCGGGATCGAAGTGGGTCGCAGGCGATGGCCCGGCGCTCGCAGGAATTCGCATGCGCCATCCGAACGTGAACTATCTCGGCGTGCTCAGCCAGCAGGAGCTCGCAGAGGTGTATGCCTCCGCGGACGTGTTCGTGTTTCCAAGCAAGACGGACACGTTCGGTCTGGTGCTCCTCGAAGCGCTCGCGTGCGGCTTGCCGGTGGCGGCGTATCCGGTGACCGGTCCGCTCGATGTCATCGGGGAGTCGAAAGCCGGCGCGTTGCATGAGGATCTGCGCACGGCGTGTCTGAACGCGCTGAAATTGAAGCGCGAAGATGCCGTCGCGCATGCGCAGCGATTCTCGTGGCGCGCATCGACGGAGCAGTTCTTGAGTTATCTGCATCCGCGCAGCAGGGACGCTGCGCGGGTGGGGCAGGCTGCGACGGTGTGAGTGAATTCGAGCGCTAGGAGTGGTGCCCCCCATCTGGCCTTCCCCCGCTTCGCGGGGGAAGGGATGTATGTATGTGAGCTACATTCGTGCTCCCAGCGCGACCACCGTGCCGACGATCGCCGTCGCGATCGCGAATCGTGCGACCGTCGCGAACACGCCATCGGCGGTCTGGAAGCGATCCCACAGGCCGAGGCGCTTTTGTCGCGGCCGCTCGTTGCCCGGCAGCAGTGTCTTGTAGCTCGTTGGAACTCTCGTCGCTTCAGGCGCGGGCGTCGGTGTCATCTTGTCGCGCGTGAACTTCGCGACCTGCGTCTCGACGAGCAGCAATTGTTCGAGCGCGGAAACGCGCAGGTGGCCAAGCAATCCTTCCGCATGCTGTACCCAGCTGCCGAAGGCATTGATCCACTCGCCGATGTTGTTGCGGTCCGGCGGCGGCAGCTTGAGGTCGCCGAGCGCGGCGGACCAGTCTTCGATCTTCATTCGGCGCACCAAGGTGCGATCGAGCTTCACCTGCGCTTTGTCCGCGTAGAGCTCGCTCAATGCCCGGTACACGTCCTGGCACGAAGCGAGCAAGCGCTTGATCTCGCGATTGCTCACGTTGCCGTCGGCCGTAACCACCGCCCAGACGTTCGCGAGCGCACCGCGCGCGTCGATGAGATTGGATTCCGTGTGATCGGCGTAGTGCAGCGCATGCAGCAGGCCGCCCAGGTACGCATCCCAACCTTGTCCCAATTGCTTGGCGGCGGCGAGATGGGCTCCGCGGCAGAGGCGATCGTGCGCCCAGACTTTTTCGCGTGCATCGTCGAGCTCGCTTTGGACATCGTCGATGACCTCCGGCAGCTGGCGGCGATTCAGCTCGCGGCCGCGGTGCCGGATGATTCCGCCGGGCGCCGTGAGAAAGCCGTCGCGCAGCGCTTCGAGCGCGTGCTTCTCCTGCTCCAGATCGCGCAGGCGATCGAGGTCCTGTGCGAGCGAGCGCGGATACGCCTTCTCGATGTCGGCAGGCGTTGCGCGCGCGTCGTAGAGATCCACAACGCGCTCCACATGCTGCGTCACCGAGCGGCCGAGATAACAACCGCGATACTCGCTGCTCAGAAACGCGCGGCTGAACTGCTCGTCGAGCTTCGCGAGCGACTCTTCGAGCAGCGCGGGCTCGGTTTTCGCGGAGCGCAGGATGTGCGCCGTCATGCGCTCCTTGAGCGCCGGCACGTCAGCGAACACCTCCCACGCGCTGCGGCGGTCGATCTGCGCGCGAATGTACGTGCGCTTCGCATTCGCCTCGCGCTCGGCATTCGCCGGATGCGTCGACCACATTCTCGGCGCCTGCGCGAGCTGCGCCTTGAAGACGCGATGCTCTTCAGGGCGCTCCGTCGGCAGCGGCAGCGCATCGCCGTAGCTCGGCTGATCCAGGATGTTGCGCATGTTCTGTGTCACGCGCTCTTGAACCGCGAACACGTCTTTGACCGCGCGGCCTTGATTCGCCTCCGAGCTCACGAAACCGATGGCGCGGTCCCATGCTTCATCGGCGATCTGCAATCGATGCAGCGCATGCACGAGCGCGTCACTGCCGGTCAGCGACACCGCGACGAGATCCGCTTGCAGCTCCATCTCCCGCGACAACGCGCGCTGCGCGAGCACGACGCCGCGAAACGCGATCTCCATCAGCGAGCGGATCGACCAGACGGTGAGCTGCATGATCCAGCCGACCCATGCGATGCGCAGGTCGAGGCGCGAGAGCGTGCGCAGGAAGCCGTCGAGCGCGTCGCGCTTGGCGATGATGTGCGCGGCGATTTGTTGCGCGATGTACACCCAGCGGCCGACCGCCATCGAGCGCTGCGCGAAGTGGCCGAACTCGTGCGCCAGCACGGCTTTCATCTCGCCGAGCGTCAGCATGTTGACGAGGCCGAGGCCGATCTCGAGATTCTTTTTCGACGGCAGGATCAGATTGAGGATGGAGAGATCGTAGAACACCGCCGCATTGACGCGCGGCGACAGAAACACGCGATGCGCGCGCGGTGCGCCGGCTTCGTCGGCAAGGCGATGCAGGAACGCAAACAGCTTCGGCTGTTCGGCCTCGGTCACTTCGAGGTCATCGATCTCGTAACGATGCTGTACGAAGAACAAGGCCTTCCACATGAAGACCGCAAGAAAGCCCGCGCAGATGCCGGCGACGGCGGCGAACAGATTGAACGGATCGAATGCGAGCTTGAGCAGGCGATAGGCCGTATAGGTGAACCAACCCGCGAGCGCGAAGTACAGGAGCACGAACGTGCCGAGCCCCGCGACCGCAAGCCAGGCGCGGCTCTTGTAGGTGGCCGTGGGCTTGGTGAGATCCGGTGGAATCGCGCTCGGACCGGCCGGGTATACGTGATCCATGAATACCTCCGCTGTTGGCGTTCGTCGTCGCCCGCGAGCGCAGCGCCCGCCGCGAAGGCGGAAGCGATCGGCCAAACAGTCCCGCTCGCAGGCTTTGGTTGAGTATTTTTCGCCCGCGCCGCGCACGTTAGCGCCAAAAACATCGCTGCGCCATAGAACCGCGCATGCTTCGGGCAGCTGACATAACGGCCCTCGGGCCAGGCATGCCGCGGCCACAATTGATCATCTTTTCACGCCCGGGCTCGGGAATAATCGCGCCCGAATCAGCACGAGGAACGAACCATGTCCTACGGCGAAGGCGCCGCGCAGCGGCGCGGCGATTTACCGATCATCCTGGTTGCCGCGGTCGTCCAGGGGTGGGGCTTTTATTTTCTGCATTTATCAGGGAAGGGCGATCATTGGCCCGCGACACATCCGGCGTCGATGCTCGCGATGTATGCGGTCGTCGCGTTCATTCCGCTCACGGTTCAGATGCTCGCGGGATTCATCCGGCAGCAGCTCGCCTGGGCCATTGTCGCGGGCATGGCGGTGCTGTTCTTTTATTTCGGCTGGCACCACGGTGCGAACGTCGTCGAGCTCGCCCCGGAACAGCGGCGCATGGGCGATCAATGGCTCCCGCTCGCATTCGTACTGGCGGTGTTCTGGTTGATGGTGCTGCCGTTCATTCAGTCGCGGCTCGCGAGCGGACGATGGCGGCCGCGCTACGAAGCGCTGTTCGCCGCCGCCTGGAACAACAAGCTCGTGCTGCTGGAAGCGTTCCTGTTCACCGGCTTGTTCTTCCTGCTGCTGATGCTGTGGCAGCAATTGTTTTCCATGCTCGGAATCAGGTTCTTTCGCGAGCTGTTCCTCGCGCCCATCTTCCTGTATCCGGTGCTCGCGCTCACGTTTGGCATCGCATTGCATCTCATCGGCTCGCTCGATCGCATGACGAAGATCGTGCTCGAGCAGTTGTTGAACGTGTTCAAATGGCTCGCGCTGCTCGCGGGCGTCATCCTTGCGCTGTTCACGATCGCGCTCGCGGCAAAACTGCCGGGAATGATCGCCTCCGGCGAGCGCGCGATCAGCGCGGCCTGGCTGTTGTGGCTGATCGCGATCACCGTGCTGCTCGTGAATGCGGCGTATCGCGACGGCACGATAGAGCGGCCGTATCCGCAAGGCATCGGTACGGCGCTGCGCTTCGTCATTCCGCTCACGATCGTCATCTCCCTGACGGCGCTGTTCGCCTTGTATCTGCGGATCGACCGCTACGGATTCACGGTCGATCGCGTGTGGGCGTGCGTCGTCGCAATGGCGGCGTGCGTGTACAGCATCGGCTACGGTTGGGCGGTGCTGGGCAAAGGAGCCTGGATGGCCGGTATCGCGCGCGTGAACGTGATCGCGGCGCTGCTGCTGATCGGGGTTCTCGGGCTCACGCTCACGCCCGTGCTGTCGCCGTATCGGATCGCGGCATCGAGTCAGTTCATGAAGGTGGTGCGCGAGTGGCCGCGGCCGGATGCGGGTGCGAACGCTTTCGAAAGTCCGCTTCTGTATCTGCGGCACTCGGCCGGGGAATACGGGCTCAGGCGCTTGCGGGAGCTTGCGAACATCCAGGGCGTTGCAAATGCCGCGACGATTCGAGCCGATGCCGCCGACGTGCTCGAGAGCAAATGGCCCGGGATCAATGCGCTGGTGCCGAGCGACATCGATCGTGTGATGCGCACGATGCTCGTGCGTCCCGCGGAGCACGCCTTCGAACCGGAGCTCATCGAGGCGCTCAAGGCGGAGATCGGGGCTCCCGAGCGGCGCTGGATGTACAGCAGCGGGAATGAGCCGTTCATCGGCGTCTTCGTCGATATGAATGGCGATAGCACGGAGGAGTTCGTGCTCATCGCCGGCTTTACGGGAACAATTTTCGAGCGTCGTGACGGCTGGCAGCGTGCAGTGCAGATCAATACGAATCGGCCGCCAGGATCGATCGCTCTGCGAGAGCTCGTCGAACAGGATGAGATCCGAGCGGCCGATCCGGCGTGGAAGGAGCT
>Ga0164243_10002330_pt1 | contig 31561 bp, 22 predicted proteins | sample OricompcompostOP_FD_108781 | JGI IMG/M metagenome (GOLD analysis project Ga0164243, IMG submission 108781) | Organic Plus compost microbial communities from Emeryville, California, USA - Original compost - Organic plus compost (OP) | ecosystem: Engineered > Solid waste > Mixed feedstock >... | reverse complement strand
CGAATTCGACGCCCACGGCACCATCCAGGTCCAGTTCGTCGCCGCGCGACCCGGCTTCCACACCTGGTCCGTCAAAGACCTCGAGAAAAACGGAATGCAGGGAACCATCATCGTGAAGTAGACGACCGCCCGTTTCCGGCCCGCCGACTTACCAATGTGCCGCAACCTCCCGAGCGGCTTAAGCCGCCCCGCTGGCCCTAACCGGTGGGGCGGCTATTTCCACATCACGACGGCTTTTGCGAATGAGAAAGCCTAAAACTGGCGCCGGTTGGATGTGTCGTTAAGGCGATCAACTCCTCCGGCCGCTGCGAAGCATATGCTTCGCAGCACAACACTTACATCCCATCGGCGCTGATCCCTGCCTCCCGGGCCGACCGCGGTTTTGCGATTGCGGGCCGTATGCGGAAGCACTCGCCACATTGGACCAAAGGTCAAGTCTGGATCAGCCGATAGTCTGAATCTTGACCCGACGTTCGTAGGCAATGTTTGCAGGACCTTCTCCCCTAACGGTCCTGACACGCTCGGCCCGATGCTCCTGGTGCAGACTGGTGCCAGTCCCTGAGCATGAAGCGAGGGCACAACCATCGGCAAACGGTCTGAAGAATTCAACGGCTGCGGAGGATCCGAGGCTGTCGGAGCCGCTTGGGCGGATGTTGAAACAGATGTGGGGTGGGAGGGCACGATGGCCGTCAAACTGAACAAGCACGACCTGGAATTCATTCTCAAGCAGATCAAGATCGCCGAGGCACATGCATCCGGCATCCCGCTGACCGAGGTCCGGGTCGATGCAAACGGGAACTATGGAACAACGGGCGCACTGGCAATCAGCCAGCCTCATCTGCCCTACGGCCTGCGTACGGTCGACGGCACTTACAACAACATCCTGCCCGGGCGAGAACTCTGGGGGGCTGCCGATCAAACCATGCCGCGAATGTTCGATCCGCATTGGCGTGACGACCAGGATGGCGACCAGATGTCGTTCGGCCCGGTGGAGATGGGCGCACCGCCTCCGGTGACCAACACCAATTACGATAGCAACGAGAGTGTGGCGGACGCCGATCCGCGTATCATTTCGAACCTGATTGTCGACATGACGACCAACAACCCGGCTGCTGTCGAGGCGTGGTTCGCCAACGAGCTCGTCGTGGCTGCGTGGCAGGAAGCAAATCCCGGCATGACGCCGATGCGGCCGGGCGCCACGATCACCGACCCGCTCACGCAGAAGCATGTCACGGACGAAGATCTTGCCTCCATCCCGAACATCGCGCCGGACGAAGGCCTTTCTGCGCCGTTCAACGGCTGGATGACTTTCTTCGGCCAGTTCTTCGACCACGGGCTGGATCTGATCAGCAAAGGCGGCGCGGGAACCATTTACGTTCCCCTGCAGCCCGACGATCCGCTCTATGTCGAGGGTTCGCACACCAACTTCATGGTGCTGACCCGCGCGACCCAGTTCGATGGTCCCGGATCTGACGGCGTGCTGGGGACCGCGGACGACACCCATCGCGAAGGCATCAACGTCACGACCCCCTTCGTGGACCAGAACCAGACCTATACCTCGCATCCTTCGCATCAGGTCTTCCTGCGCGAATACGAGATGGTCTACAGCGAGGAGCATGGGCACGAAGTGCCGCTTGCGACCGGCCGGCTGCTCGACGGGCAGAACGGCGGCCTGCCGACCTGGGCTGACGTCAAGCAGCAGGCGCGCGAGAAGCTCGGCATCGAGCTGACCGACAGCGACGTCTTCAACATCCCACTCATTCGGACCGATCCCTACGGCGAATTCATCCGTGATGCCAACGGCTACCCGCAGGTCATCATCGGACTCGGCCCCGACGGTCTGCCGAACACCGAGGACGACCTGACGGCGAGCGGCACGGCCGATCAGCCGCTGCGCCTTCTCAACCTGTTGCAGGCGCCGGAACCGGGCGCCGTCCACCCGGTACGCACCTCGCACTCTTTCCTGGATGACATCGCGCACAACGCGGTGCCTGTCCTGAGCACCGAGGGAACTCTCCTCACGGACAATGTGGATGTCGGCGGCGTCGATCCGGCCGGTAACGCGGTCCAGTTCGATCCGCTGACGGGCTCCAACCTCGAATATGACAACGAACTGCTCGACCGGCATTTCATAACCGGCGACGGCCGCGGCAACGAGAACATTGGCCTGACAGCCGTGCACCATGTCTTCCATTCCGAGCACAACCGCCAAGTGGACGCCAACAAGCTCGAAATCCTGAAGACGAAGGACCTCGATTTCATCAACGAATGGCTCCGTGTGGATCTTACCCAGGCGCAGGTCGATGCCATCCCGGTGGGCAATGGGGCAGCGCTGGCAGCTTACGCCCAAACGCTGGCATGGGACGGCGAGCGCCTTTTCCAGACGGCGCGCTTTGCCACGGAGATGCAGTACCAGCATCTTGTCTTCGAGGAATTCGGCCGCAAGATCCAGCCGCTGATCGACCCGTTCGTCTTCAACACGATCACGGATATCGATCCAGCCATCTTCGCCGAGTTCGCGAATGTGGTCTATCGCTTCGGCCACTCGATGCTGACGGATGAGATCGCGCGGCTGTTCTTGAACGAAGAAGGTCAGCCCATCCGCTATGACGCCGAGGGTAACCCTGTTCCCGTCACCGATCTGGAAGAATGGAATGACGATATCGGTCTGATCCAGGCGTTCCTCAATCCGCTCGAATTCGACAAGAACGGATCGATCTCGCACGAGCAGGCAGCCGGCGCGATCTTCCGCGGCATGACGAAGGTGCACGGCAATGAGATCGACGAATTTGTCGTGGACTCGCTGCGCAACAACCTTCTCGGCCTCCCGCTTGACCTTGCGGCGATCAACATCGCGCGCGGCCGCGACACCGGAATGCCGACGCTCAACGAGGCACGCGCACAGCTCTACGCCGCGAGCAATTCGAGCTTCCTGAAGCCATACGAGAACTGGGTCGATTTCGCTTCCAATCTCAAGACGCCGGCCTCGGTGATCAATTTCATTGCGGCTTATGGAACGCATCCGACGATTCTCGCCGCCGGCAACGCTCTTTCGGCTCGCAGGGCCGCTGCGATGGAGCTGGTGCTCGGGACGGACCAAAACGGCGACGGGGTCGTCCCTGCCGACCGTGTCGAATTCCTGAACGGTACCGGTGCATGGGCGGGTGTCGAGACCGGCCTCAATGAAATCGACCTGTGGATCGGTGGACTTGCCGAGAAGATCATGCCGTTCGGCGGCATGCTAGGCTCCACGTTCAATGCCGTGTTCGAGGCGCAGCTCGAGATGCTGCAGGATCTCGACCGCTTTTACTATCTGACCCGGACGCAGGGCCTAAATCTGCTCAACGAGCTGGAGAACAATGCTTTCTCCAAGCTTATCATGGCCAACACGGACATGACGCACCCGGGCCCCGATGGTGTTCGCGGCACCGAGGACGACATCATCAACTACCACGTCGGCGTTGATTCATTTGCGCTGCACGACTACGTCCTCGAGGTGGATCCGACCAAGCAGATCGGACCGGACCCGGAGCACGATGACGAAACCTTGAACGGGCTCGGCCTTTCCAAGGTACAGCGCGACGATCCCACCACCCCCGAGGTCGATACCAACTATCTGCGGTTCACTGGCGGCGAGCATGTCGCTATCGGCGGCACCGACCAGGCCGATACGATCATTGGGGATTACGGCGATGACGCCATCTGGGGTGGTGGCGGCAATGACCGCATCGAAGGTGGCGCAGGCGTCGACTTCATTATTGGCGGCGCAGGCGACGATATAATCGCTGACAGCGGTGATACCGGCGACTTCATCAAGGGCGAGGACGGCGACGACGTGATCGCCAATGCCAACGGCCTTGACGTCGTGATGGGCGGCGACGGCCAGGACGTGATCCTTGCAGGCGTCGACGCCACCGAAGTGTTCGGCGGCGAAGGAGCCGATTTCATCCTGGGCGGGGCCGACGCCGACTTCATTCTCGGTAACGAAGGCGATGACTGGATCGAGGGCGGAGACGGCTTCGACGTGCTGAACGGCGACAATTCGGAGCTGTTCTTCAACTCCACGATCATCGGCCATGACGTGCTGTTTGCCGGCGAGAATGAGAACGATTTCGACGCCGAGTCCGGCGACGACATCATGGTCCAGGGCGAAAGCGTGATGCGCAACGAAGGCATGCTCGGTTTCGACTGGGCGATCCACAAGGGCAACCGGATCGCCGCCGATTCCGATATGCGCATCCCGATCTTCACCAATGTCGCTGACGATATCCTGCGGGACCGCTTCGACCAGACTGAAGCGCTTTCTGGCTGGGTTCACAACGACGTCCTGCGTGGCGATGACCGGGGCAGCACGGAGGAGATCGAGGTCGAGCTCAGTATGGTCGGCCACGAACTGACCTGGGCGGGCGTCGAGCGCATCGACGGGCTTGCCGAGCTGCTCGGCCTGGTGCGGCCGGCGGGCGCTTCCGATGACGATGTCGCCTTCACCGGCGGCAACATCCTCATCGGCGGCGATGGTCACGACGTGATCGAGGGCCGCGGCGGCAATGATTTCATCCACGGCGATGCCTGGCTCAACGTGCGCATCAGCGTCAAGGCGCTGGACGAAAACGGCAATGTGACGGGGACGGAAAGCTTCACGGTCGACAGCCTGAAACAGGCGGTCACGATCGATGGCGTGACGAAGCCGCTCTCCCAATTCCTTCTGGACGGTACGATCAAGCCGAAGCAGTTGCAGATCGTGCGCGAAATCCTCTACGCCGAAGATATTACTGACGACGTCGACACGGCGGTCTTCGCCGGCAATCGCGACTGGTACGAGATCACGCATCTCGATGGCGGCATTGTTCAGGTCGCTCGGCGCGAGCAGGAGGAGATCGATCCCGCTATCGATGAAGGCACCGATACGCTCGTCGGCATCGAACGCATCCAGTTCGCCGACCAGATCTACACGATCCGCGAGACCGGTAACGTCAATCCGACGGGGCGGCTCAAACTGGGGCCGCTTCCCGCGGAAGAGGGCAAGGAGCTCATTGTCGACGCATCAGAAATCCGCGACCTCAACAATCCGGACGGTGTGGTGACCAACATCACCTATCGCTGGCAGGTCGAGCGGAATGATGGCACGGGAGACTATATCGACATCGCGGCCGCCTTCGGTGACCGCTTCACGCCTGGCGACGAGCATACGGGACTGCGGATCCGCGTAATCGGCACATACACGGACGGCGGCGGGGTGACGGAGACCGTCACGTCAGCGCCGACGGATGTGGTGATCGGCGTGAATGATGAGCCGGTCGGAGCTCTGTTGATCAGTGATACGACGCCGACGGAAGGCCAGGAACTCACGGTCACCGCGGCTTTCACCGACCCCGATGGCATGTCGGATGCCTTCGAGGAGGGGTTGCTGACCTACCAATGGCAATATGCGCCGACAACGATCGGTCCATGGACCAACATACCGGCGGAGGAAGGTGGCAACCTGCGGACTTTCACTCCGGGGGCGGCTCATGTCGGCATGCATCTGCGTGTCGAGGTGGTCTACACGGACGATCTCACGAACGAGCACACCGTCCACTCGGCGGTCACCACGATCGTCGGCAACAGCATCGTCTCCGATGCCGCTGTTATCGACGATGCCAACGGCGATGCGCAGGGCGGACTTAACGCCGGTGATAACTTCGTCCAGGGTGGGACCGGCGCAAACGCGATCACCGGGCTTGGCGGTAACGATGTGATCAACGGCGGCGGCGGCAACGACACGCTTTCGGGCGGCGCCGGCCAGGATGTGCTTGAGGGCGGCGCAGGCGATGACAACGTTTCCGGCGGTGCTGGCGATGACACGATCCGGTACGGTAGCCAGGACGGGAATGACACCATCGACGGCGGGGCGGATCACGACACGCTGCGCATCGTCGAGACCATCAACGGCGCCAACGATGTTGTGGAAGTCTCCTTGGACGGATCCGGCGTCATCACGGGCGTCAACGGGGCTTCGGTGCAGTCGATCGAGGCTGCGGAGATGGATCTGGGCGCCGGAACCGATACGCTGGCCTACAACACGGCCCAATCGGTCGCGGTGAACCTGCTTGCCGGCACGGCAACAGGCTTCTCCTTTATCCGCGGCGTCGAAAATGTCACCGGCGGTTCCGGCGATGACACACTCCTCGGCAACGGTCTTGATAACGTATTCGACGGCGCCGACGGGAACGACATGGTGCGTGCCGGTTTCGGCAACGACATCGCACGGGGCGGCGCGGGCGACGACCTCCTTTACGGCGAACAGGGTAACGACACGATCGAGGGAGGCGATGGGGACGACCGCATTGACGGCGGAACCGGGATCGATACCGCTACGTACGCCGCGGCTGCCGCAGCGGTCACGATCGACCTGGCCAATGCGCAAGCGCAGGATACTGGTGGCGCCGGCGTGGACATGCTCGTCAGCATGGAGAACGTGACGGGCAGCAGCCACGACGACACCCTTTCTGGGAATGCAGGCGCCAACGTCATCAATGGTGGCGCAGGGGCCGACATGATGTCGGGCGGAGCGGGGAACGATACCTACGTCGTCGATGATGTTGGCGATATCGTCAGCGAGGCGGCGGCGGGCGGCGATGACACAGTCCGGTCTTCGCTCGCAGCCTACGTGCTCGCTGACAATGTCGAAAATCTGGTGCTCGAGAATGGCGCGCAGAACGCCACCGGTAACTCCGGCGACAACAGGCTCACTGGAAATGCCGGCGACAACATCCTCGACGGCGGCAACGGTAACGACACAGTGGTGCTCGATGGCGCGATCACGGATTACGAGTTCACCTATAGCGGCGCCAACACGATCGTCTCCAGCGCGGCGGGCGGCACAGACACGCTGATCAACATCGAGAACATCGAGGTTGGCGGAATCGTCTACAACATGGTGCGCGGCGACAATGCGGCCAATTCCGGGGCCGGTGCGGTCGTGGGAACCAATGGAGCGGATATCGTCCTGGGCTTCAACGGTGCCGACGAGCTGCATGGGGCCGGCGGAAACGACATTCTTGTCGGCGGCGCGGGCAATGACGCGATGGCCGGTGGGGCCGGAGACGATACCTATCTCGTCAACAATGGCGGCGATTTCGTCACCGAAAGCGTGGCGGGCAGCGGAGGTGTGGACACGATCCTTTCCACTGTGACCCGCAACCTGAACAATGCAGCTCAAGTTTCGGGTGACATTGAAAACGTAACGCTCATCGGCAGTGCCAACATCAATGCCGTCGGCAATGCCCTTGACAACGTGCTCACCGGCAATGATGGCAACAACACCTTGTCCGGCCAGGGCGGCACGGACACGCTCATCGGCAATGCCGGTGACGACACGCTGAATGGCGGTGCCGGCAATGACGTGCTCATTGGCGGCGAAGGCAGCGATACGCTGAACGGCCAGGGCGGAACGGCGGATGTCGCCGTGTTCGCGGGACGTGCCGGAGACTACAGCTTCGGCTTCACCGCAGCCGGGCTGACAACTGTCACGCACCTGGAGACCGGTGACGTTAATACGCTGTCAGGAGTTGAGAGGCTGCGCTTCGGCAATGGGCCGGATCTGCTGATCGCCGATGTTGCCGGAGGAATCCCGGCGGGATCGGCCATCATCTTCGGCACCGACGGCAACGACACGATTATCGGCAGCGAAGGCGACGACATCATCATCGGCGGCGCTGGCGACGACTCGCTCTTCGGCAGCGACGTGGGCGACGGCGACGACAATACCTTTGCGGGTGTTCCCGACGACGACACCTTCATCTGGCATGTCGGCGATGGCCTCGACACGATCCATGGCGGCATGGAAGGCGTGAACGGCGATACGTTCCACATCGTCGGCAATGAGGAAAGCGAGACCTATCGCATCTACACCTATGAGGAGGCGGTCGCCCGCATTGCCTATACCGGCAGCGACGAGGTGGAGATCGTCGTCACCCGCGAGGTGGGTGGCGTCGAGACGCCCATCGCAGAGCTGACGGAGATCGAGGAGATCGTAGTCAACGGCACCAATGTCGCGGGAAACGGTGCCAGCGGCGGTGATACCTTCGAGATGTACGGCAATTTCGATGTTACCACTAATCTTCGTCCGAACACGATCACGATCATCGGCTCTGAGGGGAACGATACGGTCGATATCTCTTCACTTCTGTCGGCCCACCGCGTGGTGTTCAGATCCAAAGGGGGCCACGACACCATCATCGGTACACTGCGTTCGCAAGACGTTGTGGAACTGCCCGATGGCGCATCCCTGGATGATTATGACGTCATCCAGAATGTCGACGGTTCGACCACGCTTCTGAGCGAACAGCATTCGGTCACCTTCTTCAGCACCGGCGGCCTGCCCAATTTCAATCCCGGCGGGCTGGATGATGATCACGACGACGACGATCATCATGACCACGACGACACTGATCATGATGATGACGATCATGATGATGCTGACGATGATGATGCTAGCGATGCTGCGTGCGCTGGCGATGAGGATGAGGAGGAGGCCGGGCCGCAGGTTCCCGGAGTGGTGCCGGCGGCGGCGCTCATGGGGACGGACGGGGCCGATGCTCTGGCCGGCACGGAGGTCGGCGAGACGCTCATGGGCCTTGGCGGGCGCGACGTGATCTTCGCCGGCGGCGGCCACGACAACGTCCTTGCCGGCGGTGGCGCCGACATGGTCTATGGCGATGCCGGCAACGACCGCATCCTGGCCGAAGGGGGCAACGACCTGGTCAATGCCGGAGCGGGCAACGACACGGTGTTCGGCGGGGCCGGGGATGATCTCATCGTCGCCGAGGAGAACGACGGCAACGACACCTATTACGGCGACGGCATGTCCGGTGGGACCGGTGCCGACACGCTGGACATGTCGGCCATCAACGTGGATGTCGTGGCGGATCTGGGCACCGGCTTCATGGACCGCGGCAGCGTGTCGAGCGCCCTTTCGGGCAACGACACGATCTGGGGCGTCGAGAACATCGTTACCGGCTCGGGCAACGACACGATCACGGCCAGCGGTGCGGTCAATGTGATCGATGCGGGATCGGGCAACGACACCTTCCGCTTCCTTTCGGCATCCGATGCCGACGGCGACACGATCATGGGCTTCCAGCCGGGCGACAAGATCGACTTGAGCGGCATGGACGCCGACTGGTGCGCCTCCGGCAATCAGAGCTTCACGTTGGTGTCCGATGCCTTCACCGGCGCCAGGGGCGAGCTGCTGGTGACCCACGAGACCCGCGACGGCGAGGACTACACCGTCGTCCAGGGTAATGTCTCGGGCGGTTCCGATGCCGACTTCAAGATCAGCATCAAGGGGTCGCACGACCTGACCTCCAGCGACTTCAATCTCTAACAAAGAGGGCTGCGAGCCGGGTTTCCGGCTCGCAGCAATGCTTTCAAGGGGGGAAGGTCATGCGTACCAGGGAAGCACTCACCGGATCGAAACGGAAGAGCGCCGAGAAGCTGACCCGGGGCTTCCGGGGGGTCTTCGTTTTTCTTTTCGCCATGTCGGGCATCATCAATATCCTTGCCCTGACTGGCGCGTTTTACATGCTGCAGATCTATGACCGGGCCCTGGCGAGCGGCAGCGTTCCGACACTTTTGGCGCTCTCCATCCTGGCGATCGGGCTCTACTTCTTCCAAGGCCTGTTCGACATCATCCGCGCGCAGATCCTGGTGCGCGTCGGTGCGCGGCTCGACCGCAAGATCGCGCCAATGGCGCATCAGGTGGCGATCGACATGCCGCGTTTTGGCTTTTCCACGGCCGAGGCCCTGGAAAGGGGGCGGGATGTCGATACGGTCAGAAGCTTCCTCGGCAGCCAGGGGCCGATCGCGCTCTTCGACCTGCCCTGGATGCCGCTTTTCTTAGCCTTCGTCTATGTGCTCCATCCGCTGCTCGGCGCGCTCACCATCGGCGGCGCCTTCGTGCTGACGATGCTGACCGTTGTCACGGAACTGCTGACGCGCAGGCTGGCGAGCGTCAGCCATGCGGCGACGGTGACGCGCAACGCCATTGCCGATTCCAACGCACGCAATGCGGAGATCCTGAAGGCAATGGGCTTCGCGAGCCGGGCGGTCGCAAGGTTCAACCAGGCCAATGACGAGCATCTGGAGCTGCAGACGCGCACCAACGACATCAGCGGCACCTTCGGCGCCATCTCGCGCGTCCTGCGGATGATCCTGCAGTCGGCCGTGCTCGGCCTCGGTGCGCTGCTGACGATCCAGGGGGAACTGACCGCAGGGGCTATCATCGCCGCCTCGGTGGCCTCGGCCCGCGCGCTCGCCCCGGTGGATCTTGCGATCGGCAACTGGAAGAACGTGGTCTCGGCCCGTTCCGCCTTCCAGCGGCTCAAGGAAACGGTGGTGGCGTTGTCGCAGGCCGGCGAGCCGATGCCCTTGCCCGCGCCCTGCAGGTCCCTCAAGGTGGAGAACATCACCGTTGCCGCGCCGGGCTCGGGGCGGGTGCTCCTGAGCGACATCAGCTTCGAGCTCCTCGCCGGCCAGGCCGTCGGCGTCATCGGCCCGAGCGGCGGAGGCAAGACGACGCTCGCAAAGGCGCTGACGGGCATCTGGCCGGTGCTGCGCGGCAGCGTGCGCCTCGACGATGCCGACCTTCATCAATGGAGCGACGAGGCGCTCGGCGCCTTCATCGGCTATCTGCCGCAGGAGGTGGCGCTGCTCGACGCCTCGATCGAGGACAACATCTCCCGTTTCCAGGAGAAGCCGGATGCCCGCGCCATCGTGGAGGCGGCAAGGGCCGCCAGCGTCCACGAGATGATCGTGCGCCTTCCGGACGGCTACCGCACCGGCCTCGGGCCGCTCGGCGTGTCGCTGTCGGGTGGCCAGCGCCAGCGCATCGGCCTTGCCCGGGCGCTCTACGGCAATCCGTTCCTGGTCGTGCTGGACGAGCCGAACTCCAATCTTGACGGCGAGGGCGAGGCGGCGCTGACGGCGGCCATAGAAGGCGTCCGCCAGCGCGGCGGCATCGTCGTCGTCGTGGCACACAGGCCGAGCGCGCTTGCCGCCGTCGATCTCGTCGCCGTCGTGCAGAACGGCCGCCTGACGGCCTTCGGGCCCAAGAACGAGGTGCTTTCCGGCTTCGCCAGGCGCGAGGCGGCGGGCGAGGGTTTACCGGACACTGGCACAAGCAAGGAGCGCGCTGCGGTCTCGGCGCGGGTACTGGCATGATCATCAACGTGAAGGGAACCAAGGAGCAGGATCGGCAGGCCGATCCTGCGCAGCGCTACGAGCTGAAGAACGAAGAGCGCAGGTCGAGGACGCCCTATGCGATAGGCCTGCTTCTGACGGGCATCGCCCTCTACCTGAAGTCCATGATGCCGCTCTTCTCGCGTCAGGAAGAAGAAGGCGCGGCGTCCTCGCAGGAGCCGGAAAGTGCGCCCGAACCGCAGATGACGCTCCTGCCCGCGCCGGAAGCTGCGCCGCAGGAGCCTTCGAAGGAGGATGCCGAAGCGGAGAAGGCGTTTCCGGTCGGGTCGGGCGAGCAGCTTTTCGAACTTACGCCTCCGATGACCTTCCTCACGGTGGACAGCCCTGCGATCGACTTTCCCGTCCCGAAGAAGGCGTCCATCTGGGGCGGGTTCCTCGCCAGGCCTCTGCCCGCGTTGGCCGCGAACGACAATGCGGCCGCCATCCCGCTGCCGCAAACCCCGTCCCCGGGGGCGGGGGATGGCAGCGGCCTCGACGATGCCGACCCGGACGATGCCGGCCCGGACAATGCCGGTCCGAACGACAAGGATGGCGGCAACGGCGAGGAGAACGAGGATGATGGCGAGGACGAGGATGAGGATGCGGTGAACCGCGCGCCGCGCGTGAGCGGGCCGGTCTACCTCAATGACGTGAGCGGATGCGCCATACTTGCCATCGCCATGAGCGAGCTTCTGCAGAACGCCTCCGATCCGGACGGGGACGCGCTGTCCATCCGGAACCTCACTGTCTCCTCCGGCACCCTGACGCAGTCCGGCGACGGCTGGCTCTTCCGCGGCGGGCCGCAGATGGAAGGCATGGTCACCGTGTCATACGAGATCACCGACGGCCAGCTTTCGGTCGATCAGGTGGCTTATTTCTCGGTCGTCAGATCCGTCATCGACGGGTCCGCCGGCGACGACCTCATCCTCGGAACGCCCTGTGCCGACGAGATCGATGCCGGGGCCGGCGACGACAATGTGGATGCGCGCGGCGGCGACGATCGCATCTCGGCAGGGGCGGGCAACGACCACATCGTCGCCGGTGACGGCAACGACGTCGTTCTGGCGGGCGCTGGCGACGACATCGTCTTCGGCGGGCGGGGGAGCGATCATCTCTCCGGCGGCAGCGGAAACGACCGCCTTTACGGAGAAGAGGGCGACGACATCCTCTTCGGCGATGCCGGCCATGACGCCCTCGGTGGCGGAAGCGGACGCGACATCCTGCACGGCGGCGACGGCCATGACAGGCTCGAAGGCGGCGCGGGCGACGATATCCTCCTTGCCGGCCGGGGGGATGACAGCGCCGATGGAGGCGAGGGCGCGGATCTCATCGACGGCGGCGCGGGCGACGACCGGCTGGCGGGCGGGGCAGGCGACGACTTCCTCGTCGACGGCACCGGCACCGACGTGGTCGAAGGCGGCGCCGGCGCCGATCGGATCATCCCGACGCATGATGATGCGGCCGACCGCTTCGACGGCGGGGTGGGGCAGGACATCCTCGACTATTCCTCGTCGACCGCCGCCGTCTTCGTCGACGTCGAAGCCGGCCTTGCCGCCGCCGAAAGCATGATCGCCGATGCCATCGGCGGGTTCGAGACGGTGCTGGGCGGGGCCGGCAACGACCGATTGAGCGGAGATAGCGCGGACGAGACGCTGAGCGGTGGGGCAGGCGACGACACGCTCGACGGCAAGGCCGGAGGCGACCGTCTCCTGGGCGGGGAAGGCGATGATGTCATAGCCGACGGCAGCGGCTCCGACATCGTCGAGGCAGGCAGCGGCAATGACCACATCCTCGCGGCGGCCGACAGCCAGGACGACCATTATGACGGCGGGGAAGGCTGCGACGTGCTCGACTACTCCGAAACCATTAAAGGCGTGACGGTGAACCTTGCCGAAGGGGAGGCCTGTGGCGAAGAGATCGGCAACGACACGATAACGTCCGTGGAAGCGGTGGTCGGCGGCAAGGGGGAGGATCACTTCATCGCCGGCGGCGGCTCTGTGTCGCTGACCGGCGGGGAGGGGGATGACGTGTTCGAGTTCTTCGGAGCCGAGGCTCAATCGGGCGGGACATCCCACCTCATCCTCGACTTCACGGTCGGCGATCGCATCCGCATGTCTAAATACGACCTGTTCGAGGAGGTCCTTGACGCCTTCGAGGACCGGTTCGAGGACATCTATGGCGACGACTTCGACGATGAGGACATCCCGATCCGGTTCAGCCATGATCGCACTGACGAGATCGCCCGCACGCGCGTCGAAGCGGACCTGAACAACGACGACATATGGGAGACCACGATCTACCTGCAGGGCCATCACCTGCTGATGATCGTGGAACATGCTTGAGGGGGGAAAAATGGAAACCGATACAAGCCGGACCTTCAGGATAGGTCCCCGCGTGTTCATGGGCCTCACGCTGTGCCTGATCCTGATCGGAGGAGTGGGCGGCTGGGCGGCCACCGCGCAGCTGTCGGGCGCGGTGATCGCCCAGGGCTCGGTCGCCGTCGACCAGAAGGTCAAGGCTATACAGCACCGAGATGGCGGCATCGTCAGTGAGATCGCCGTCAGGGAGGGCGACCTGGTCGAAGCCGGCCAGGTGCTCTTGCGTCTAGATGACGCGCAGACCAAGGCCGAGCTTTCCATCGTGCAGAAGCAGATCGTGGAGCTTGCCGCCCGCAAGGCTCGGCTTGTTGCCGAACGGGACGGGCTCGAGGCGATCGGGTTCCCGCCCGAACTGAACGGGACGGATCGCGAGACGGCGCTGGTCATGAGCGGCGAAAGACGGATCTTCGAGGGCAACCGCCACAACCGGCAAAGCCAGAAGCAGCAGCTTGAGCTCGGCATCGAGCAGATCGGTGAGGAGATCAGGGGCCTGGAGGCGCAGCGCGCCTCCAAGGACAGGGAAATCGCCCTCCTCGACGACGAATACGGGAAGATAAAGGGCCTTGCCGACCGCAACCTGATCGAGCGCAACCGGATCTACACCACCGATCGGGACCGCACCCGTCTTCTGGGCGAACGCGGCGAGATCGACGCGGCGATCGCCCGCGCCAGGACCCGCATCAGCGAGATCCGCCTGCAGATCATCGCCATTGACGAGAATGCGCGGACCGAGGCGCAGCGCGAACTCACCGCGCTCGAAAGCAAGCTTTCCGAGCTTCAGGACCGCCGCATGGCGATCTCCGACCGACTGTCGCGCACCGACATCCGTGCTCCCATCGCAGGAACGGTCAACGAACTCAACATCCACACCATCGGCGGCGTTATCACGCCGGCCGAGGTACTGGTGACGATCGTGCCACAAAACGCCAAGCTGAACGTCGAGTTCAGGCTCAATCCCGCCAGCATCGACCAGGTGGATGTGGGCCGGCCGGCCCGCCTGCGCTTCCCCGCCTTCAACCAGCGCATCACGCCGGAACTCAACGGAACCGTCTCCCACATATCTGCGGCGACCACCCGCGACCCCGCCACCGGCGAGGTCTACTATGCCGGAAAGGTGTGGGTCCCGGCGGAAGAACTCGCCAGGATCGGAGAAGATGCGCTTCTTCCCGGCATGCCTGTCGAAGTCTATGTCATGACCGAAGAACGAACCGCCCTCTCATACCTCGCAAAACCCCTCACTGATCAGTTCAACAGGGCTTTCAGGGAGAGATGAGGGATCGAGTGTAGTGATATCTGCCCCTTGGGAGCCACCTGTGGTATTCTAGCCGGCAAACTCGTTAACGCTCCGGGGAATACATCTGCTGACCAGGGCCAAAGGCACCACAGGGGGAGTCAACCCGAAACTATTGGGCTGGCGACGGAATCTGAGTCTTTCCAACCAGTTTTTGATCGCCGCCGGCCTCGTTCTCTGCCTGTCGATGGCCGTTTTGGGTACCTGGGTCAATCATCAGATCACGCGCAGCGTTCTGGCCACCTCCGGCGAGGCGGGAGCCGCCTTCATGGCCGCTTTCATAGAACCGGTTGTTCAGGATATCCGTCCTGACGGTACCTTGCCTCAGCAGGCCCACGCCGTTCTCGACGCGCTTCTCGTGGACGAGCCGATCGGGAAGAGCATCGTTTCCGTCAAGCTTTGGCGGGCCGACGGCACGGTCATCTACAGCAGCATGTCGAAGGATGTAATCGGGGGCAAATTTGTATCGACGGATGTGGGAAAGGCGGCGTCCGGAAAAATCGTCTCCGAGTTCGAGGACATGGTTAGCTCTGAAAGCGCCTATGAGCAGAGCCTCCAGATGTCCCTGATCGAGGTCTATGCGCCGCTTTACCGGACGGGTACGAAAGACGTTCTCGCCGTCGGCGAGATCTATGAGGATGGGGAAGCGCTCGCGGCGCAGCTTCAAGTGAGCAGGCGGCAGACATGGATCGTGGTCTGCCTCACGACGCTGCTGATGCTGTCGATCCTTTACGCGATCGTGCGTCGCGGGAGTCATACGATATCAGCACAACGAGCCGAACTGCAGCGTCAGATCGCGGAGGTCCAACGCATGGCTTCCCAGAATGAAGCGCTGCGTATCGCCGCCGAACGGACTCGTCTCGATGCAAATGAGGCAAACGAAGAGCTCATCGGGCGCATCGGTCTGGACATTCATGACGGGCCTATACAATTGCTGAGCCTGCTCATGCTGCGCCTGGGCAAGCTTAGGGACAGCCGCGCCAGCGCCAAGGACTATGCTGCCATTCGCGAGCTGACGGCCACCGTCATCGACGAGCTGAGAACGCTGTCGACCGGGTTGGTCCTTCCGGAGATAAGCGAACTCACCGTGGAAGAGACAATCAGGCTCGCCGCTGAACGGCATGAAAATCTGACCGGCACGAAGGTGAAGATCGACATGCAGAACCTGCCACAAGCCTTTCCGCTTGCAATGAAAATCTGCATCTATCGCATCATCCAGGAGTCACTCAGCAATTCATTCAAGCACGCAGGCGGCATAGGGCAGAAAATAAACGCCACGGCCACGAAAGATTTCATCGCAATGGCCATTGCCGATGCCGGCTGTGAGGCCGCCCAAGAACGTGCTTTAAAGCAACATTCGACGAAGCTCGGCCTGAGGGGCATTCAAAATCGCGTGCAGGCATTCGGCGGCACGGTGAGGATTTACCGCACCTCATCCGGAACGAGCGTGGACGTCCACCTTCCGATCAGACCTTTGAACGAACATGATGTGCTCGGCCAGGCCGAGGATCCGCAGGCCCTCAAGCCCGAACCGAGGTTCAATTCATGAATGCCTGCTGAGCGCCAGGTTCGGCCCGGTACTCGCCCAATTCCTGTGCCGCCAGGACCACTTCGACGCGATTGCGCGCCTGCAGCTTCTGCATCAGCAGCGACATATAATGTTTCACCGTCTTTTCGCTGATGTTCAATTGACGCGCGATTTCCTTGTTCGTTCTGCCGAGCAGCAAAAGTCGAACAATCTGGTCTTCGCGGACGCTCAGGTTGATCTTTCTTGCCGTCGATCTGCGAACTGAAACGTCGCGAAGTGCTGCGATCACCTTGCTTGCGAAGCTCGGCGTGATGAACGTCTCGCCAGAAAGGACAATGTTCATGGCCTGCATGAGCTCTTCGTCCGTGCTGCCCTTGAGGACGTAGCCGGTCGCACCCGCATCCAATGCGCGCACGGCATGATCGATACCGGCCGAAGCAGTAAAAGCCAAAACACGCGTAACAGGTGAAGATTTTCGTATATCGGCGATCGCTTGAAACGCGTCTCCCGGCATATTCAAGTCCAATATCAGAATTTCAGGCTGATCTTTCTGCGCTATGTGAATTGCGTCTTCTGAGCTTTTCCCGGTCGCTACGACTTTGTATTTCCCCGATTCCGAAAGAATGCTTTCGAGTCCTTCCAAAAGAATGGGATGATCATCTATGCATGCTACTTGAATTTTTTTCATTTGCGTCTCCCCCGCGCATCAAGAATATTATTCAACGCAAATGTACCTGTAAAATGGAAATTTACCGATTGGTTAAAACCGATAGTTTAAAATTCATATTATACCTCATAAGGGGTAGGAGTACGTCAAAAGTATATTATCATTACTGCGTGAAGGGGAGGAAAGAGCTTACCCCCGATTTCCTGCAAATCACGGGCCGGATCTGCCGCCCAGCAGCTTCAACTGCAACCCTTTCGCGTTTGCAGCGTATGCAAGAAGGTCACGCCGCGTGCCAGGCCCGCATGGTGTGGAATTTCCCCGTCGCTGGACAAGAGAAAGAGCGGCCACGATCGGGCCACGGGGAGGGGCAGCGCATGGGCGCTTGGCGTGAACAAAAGCCGAAACCGTGTACGGGATTTTTACGGGAGATGCAGTTTGTTCCCTCATGTTCATGCACGAACGTGCAAGTTGAGGCCTCGACGTGGAAGCGGCATTTTGCAAGTAGTTGATTTGCGCAAAAAAATGGTGGGCGCGACAGGGATTGAACCTGTGACCTCACCCGTGTGAAGGGTGTGCTCTCCCGCTGAGCTACGCGCCCGTTCGGCGGCAAAAACCGAACGCCGGGCGGATATAAGGGAGGCCCGGAGGGGAAGTCAAGCCGCTGGCTGTCCGGCTGCTGATTTGATGAGATTTTCCGCAAGCTCGAGCGTCAACTCATCGAAATGCGAGATGACAAAGCTCGGCTCAAGCTCACGCACGGGGCGATCCGTGTAGCCGAAATCGACTGCGATCACCGGTATGCCGGCTGCCTTGGCGGTATCGATGTCGGTGCGCGAATCACCGATCATAATGGCGCGGTTCGGATCGCCTCCCGCTCGCGAGATCGTGTCCATGAGATGACGCCGGTCGGGCTTGCGATGGGCGAAGGTGTCGGCGCCGCAGATTGCCTCGAAGCAGTCGCTGATCTTGAGCGCTTCGAGCAGTTGCCTCGACAGGTGTTCAAGCTTGTTCGTACAGACGGCGGCGATGAAGCCTGTCTCGCGGAAGCGCGAGAGCGCTTCCAGAACACCGGGAAAGGGTTGCGAGAGGCCGGGCATGCCGGCGCTGTAATGCTCGAGAAAAAGTCCCTGTAGGGAATTGAGCTCTTCGCTGCCGATCTGTCGGCCATGGGCGGCAAAGGCGCGCTCGATCATCACGCGGCTGCCGAAACCGACATAGCGTCGGATTTCCTCGGGCACTACTTCCGGCATGTTTACCGTGCGCAGGCAGTGGTTGAGGCTGTCGAGCAGATCGGGCGCGGTATCGATCAGCGTTCCGTCAAGATCGAAAACGAGAATGGGGGCAGCCATGAACCTTATCCTTGTTACCTCCAAAGCGGATAGCCCGGACGGGCCGCTTCTTCAAGGAAAGGCGAGCAACCCATTTGCGAGAAGGGATGAAACGGGCTAGGAAGCGGTCTCTTCCCCCGGGGGCAAGATGGAACTGGATCCGAAAAGTCTGAAGATCGAAGCCGCGCGTGCGGCGTTGCAACATGTCGAAGACGGCATGAAGCTCGGAATCGGCACCGGCTCGACTGCCGAGGAATTCGTGCGCCTGCTGGCTGAACGGGTGGCTTGCGGGCTCAAGATCGTCGGGGTGCCGACATCAGAGCGCACGGCCAGGCTATGCCGCGAACTCGCTGTGCCGCTTTCGACGCTCGACGAAATGCCTGAGCTCGACCTCACGGTCGACGGCGCGGATGAGATCGGCCCTGAACTCGTGCTCATCAAGGGCGGGGGCGGTGCACTCCTGCGCGAAAAGATCGTCGCGGCCGCCTCGCGGCGCATGATCGTGATCGCCGACGAAAGCAAGGTGGTTGACATGCTCGGAGCCTTCCCGCTCCCCATCGAGGTCAATTCCTTCGGCCTTGCCGCGACCGTGCTTGCGGTGAAGGGTGCTGCCTCGCGGCTTGGACTTTCCGGGGAGGTGAAGACCCGCTTAGCCGACGGGAAGCCTTTCGTCACCGATGGTGGACATTTCATCGTCGATGCATCTTTTGGCCGCATTCCGGCCCCAAGAGCTCTGGCAGAAGCGCTAAGCGTGATACCTGGTGTGGTGGAGCACGGACTTTTCATCGGCCTTTCCGATCTTGCGATCGTTGCAGGCAAGGGCGGCGTCAGGACAATCGACGCGAAAAGCCAATAGGAATCTAGAAAACGGAGTGGAAGAAATGAGACTGGCCAAACGCGCTCGCATGCTCGCGTTGACCGCTGCGATGGCATTCACGGTGCTGTCGGTGCCGGCTGGCGCCCAGGATATTTCGGAGGAACATCTTAAGGCGGCGCGCGCGGCGATCGATGCCATCAACGCCACGGATGCCTTCGACAACTATTTGCCGGAAGCCGCGCAGGGACTGAAGGCGCAGCTGATCCAGCAGAGCCCCAACCTGGTCAATCTCATCAACGCGACGGTGGACGAGAAGGCGCTCGAACTCGCAAGCCGGCGGGCGGATCTGGAAAAGGAAGCCGCACTTGCCTATGCGCGGATCTTCAGCCAGGAGGACCTCGAGAGCATTGCCGCCTTCTATAACTCCCCGGCCGGGAAGAAACTCCTGTCCGATGGCCCGATCGTGACGCGCGAAGTGCTGAAGGCGGCCGAGATCTGGCGCCGCGGCATTATCCGCGACCTTTCCAACAGCGTGACCGAGACACTTCAGGCGGCTGCAGGGGCGCAGGCTCCGTCAGCGCCGCAGACCGAAGCGCCCGAGGGTGAGGGGGCTGCGGCCAATCAGTAGCCCCCATTGTTCGATCGTTGAATAGAATTGAAGGCCCGGCATTCCAGCCGGGCTTTCTTTTTAAGCAACAAAGTCATAGCTCCAGGGTGACGGACGAAGATCAAGAGGACCGGCGGGAAAAGACATGGCGGATTATGACCTCGACCTTTTTGTCATCGGCGGCGGATCGGGAGGCGTTCGCGCCGGTCGTGTTGCCGCGTCCCTGGGCAAGCGAGTGGCGGTCGCCGAGGAGTATCGCTTCGGCGGCACCTGCGTGATCCGCGGTTGCGTGCCCAAGAAGCTTTTCGTCTACGCCTCGCAGTTCCCGGAACACTTTGAGGATGCTGCCGGCTACGGCTGGACGGTGGGCGAAAGAAGTTTCGACTGGGCGACGCTCATCGCCAACAAGGACCGGGAGATCGCCCGGCTTGAAGGCCTCTATCGTAAGGGCCTGGACAATGCCGGCGCCCGAATCATAGACGGCAGGGCGGTTCTTCTCGACCGTCACACGGTGCGTGTCGGCAACGAGACATACACGGCCGAGCACATCTTGATTGCCACCGGCGGCAGACCCAATCCGCATGCTGCGCTTCCCGGGCGCGAACACTGCATAACCTCGAACGAGGCGTTTCTCCTGGATGAACTGCCAGGCTCCATCGCCATAGAAGGCGGCGGCTACATCGCCGTCGAATTCGCCAACATCTTCCACGGTCTCGGCGTGAAGACGACGTTGGTCTACCGCGGCAAGGAGATCCTGAGCCGGTTCGATGGCGATCTCCGAAGCAGCCTGCATGAGGCAATGGAAGCCAAGGGAATCCGCATCGTCTGCCAGGACGTCATCGAAAGAGTGGAAAAGCAGCCTGATGGCCGCCTCTCCGCGCGTTTGATGACGGGCGGCGTCGAAACCTTCGACAAGATCATGCTCGCCATCGGTCGTGTTCCAAACACCGAGGGTCTGGGATTGGAGGCAGCGGGCGTTGAGATCGGCGTGAAGGGAGAAATCCTCGTCGACGATTACTCGCGAACGAACGTAGAGAACATATGGGCCATCGGAGATGTTACCGACCGGGTGCAACTGACGCCGGTGGCCATCCACGAGGCGATGTGCTTCATCGAAACCGCCTTCAAGGGCAATCCGACAAAGGTGGATCATCAGGACATCGCCACGGCGGTGTTCTCGCAGCCCGAGATCGGTACGGTGGGATTGTCGGAGGAAGCGGCAGCTAAGCGTTATCGTGAGCTGGAGATTTATCGCGCAAGCTTCCGTCCCATGCGCCATACGCTCGCAGGGCGCCAGGAAAAGATGATGATGAAGCTCGTCGTGGACGCTGCATCGCGCCGCGTTGTGGGCGCGCATATTCTGGGACCGGACGCAGGCGAGATGGCGCAGCTCCTCGGGATCACGATCAAGGGCAGGCTCACCAAGGACGATTTCGACCGCACGATGGCCGTTCACCCGACTGCTGCGGAAGAGCTGGTGACCATGTACCAGCCCACCTATCGCGTTCGGGACGGGGAGCGGGTCTAGGGCTGGGCGCTGGGCTCTGTTAGTCTCCTGCAAAGTGAACGGGTTCGACCCATTCGGACCAATGCTGCGCGGAGAGAAAATGATGGAGCCCAGTGTTAGAGAGCTGTTCGCGCGATACGAGAGCTTTTTCAATCGATCTCTGGGCGGCAGCATGGACATGGATGAGATCGGATCGCTCTATGCCTCCGACTTCATCGCGGCCTCTCCCGCCGGCGTCATGTCTGGAAAAAACGATGTCCGCTTCAAACAAGCGATGGAGCAGGGGTATGCCCGGTATCGGGCGATGGGCACGAAGGAAATGCGGATACGCGAAATCCGTCTTTCCTCGATTGATGAACTTCATTGCGTGGCCCATGTCTCCTGGATTGCGATCTATGCCCGTAAGGACCAGCCGGACATCGCGATTGACTTCGATGTTCATTACCTGGTCCAGAAGCTGGATGAAGAGCCGAAGGTTTTCGGCTGGGTTTCGGGCGATGAGCAGGCACTTCTTAGGCAGCAAGGCATCATCTGATGCCGCTTCCAGCCGTTTTGCGCAAATTCACGTCGATTCGCAGTGAAATGCGGGGTAGTATCCGCGCAAAGCTTCCGCTAAATACCGCTGGCCTGCTGGCAGGTGCCGGGCGGGCAAAAGCGTTTTATGGGTGTTGACATGACAAAGTGGTCGCCAAATTCGTGGAGGAGCAAGCCGATCCAGCAGGTTCCGACTTATCCGGATCCTGCAGCCCTGGCCGAGGTCGAGGCACGCATGGCGACCTATCCGCCGCTTGTTTTTGCAGGCGAGGCCCGCAAGCTCAAGAAGCAGCTCGCCGCCGTCGCCAACGGCGAGGCCTTCCTGCTCCAGGGCGGTGATTGCGCCGAAAGTTTCTCTGAGCACGGCGCCGATAACATTCGTGACTTCTTCCGCGTCTTCTTGCAGATGGCCGTCGTTCTGACTTTCGCCGGCGCCCAGCCGGTGGTGAAGGTGGGCCGAATCGCCGGCCAGTTCGCCAAGCCACGTTCGTCCGAGAACGAGACGAGGGACGGCGTGACGTTGCTCTCCTACCGGGGGGACATCATCAACGGCACCGAGTTCACGGAAGCGGCCCGCGTTCCTGATCCCGCGCGTCAGGAGATGGCTTACCGTCAGTCCGCGGCGACCCTCAATCTGCTGCGCGCCTTCGCCCAAGGCGGCTACGCCAACCTGGAGAACGTGCACAAGTGGATGGTGGGTTTCATCTCCGACAGCCCGCAGGCCGAGCGTTACAAGGCTTTGGCCGACCGCATTACCGAGACGATGGATTTCATGCGCGCCATCGGCATCAATGCGGAAAACCACCCCTCCCTGCGCGAGACCGACTTCTACACCAGCCATGAAGCGCTGCTGCTTGGCTATGAGGAGGCGCTCACCCGCATCGATTCCACGACGGGCGATTGGTACGCCACGTCAGGCCACATGATCTGGATCGGCGATCGCACGCGCCAGCCAGATCATGCCCATGTGGAATACTGCCGCGGCGTCAAGAACCCGCTCGGTCTCAAATGCGGTCCGTCGACGAATCCCGATACACTGATCCGGCTCATCGATTCGCTCAACCCGCAGAACGAAGCCGGCCGGCTGACGCTGATAGCGCGCTTCGGCGCCGACCAGGCAGGCGAACTCCTGCAGAAGCTGATCCGGGTGGTGCAAAGGGAAGGGCGCACGGTTGTGTGGTCCTGCGATCCCATGCATGGCAACACTATCTCGCTCAATGGCTACAAGACCCGGCCCTTCGACCGGATCCTGAAGGAGGTACAGACTTTCTTCGACGTGCATCGCGCTGAAGGAACTCACCCCGGCGGTATTCACATCGAGATGACCGGCAAGAATGTCACCGAATGCACGGGCGGCGCGCGCGCCATCTCGGCGGAAGATCTGCACAACCGCTACCACACGCACTGCGATCCGCGCCTTAATGCCGACCAGGCGCTGGAGCTTGCTTTCCTGGTGGCGGAGCTTCTGAAGAAGGATGCCGCCGCGCATCCGGCCAAGCAGGCTGCCGTCGGCTGAGGGGCTCGCGCCGGGAAATGTGCGGCGCATCGGTATTGACCGCAGCCTTCAAAAATTTGCGGTCCCCCTTACAACCCCGCCAGGGCATCATGGCGGGGTTTTTGCTGGAGACGATCGATGACGGATTTCAGGCAGGGTGGATGCCTCTGCGGCGCCGTTCGCTTCCGCACCAGGGGTGAGTTGCGCGGTGTGGTCTACTGCCACTGCTCGCAATGCCGCAGGCAGACGGGACATTACTATGCCGCGACCGATGTGGAGGATTCGCGGCTGGAAGTCGAAGGCGCCGAGGCGATCACGTGGTATACGGCTTCGGATTTCGCCCGGCGTGGATTCTGCAGAAACTGCGGATCGGCGCTCTTCTGGAAACGAAACGGCTCCGAGAAGACTTCGATCATGGCCGGCAGCTTCGATCAGCCGAGCGGCCTCAGGGGCGAGGCGCACATCTTCGTCGCAAACAAGGGTGATTATTACGAGATCAACGATGAGCTGCCGCGGTACGAGCGCAGCAGTTCGTCCATTCCGGTGGCCGAAAAGATCTCCGACGGTGAGTGACGGGCATGAGCGGACTGCCGAAGGACCTTCTGGTCGAAAACCGCAGGAAACTGCCTGACGATCTGCGTTTCCTCGCGCAGAAATATCCGCGGGAAAGCTGGGCCGGCCACGCCAATCTGGGCGAGATGGCGCGGTTCTGGTTACAGCGGCACGACATGTTCCGCGAACTTGGCGGCATTCTGCGGAAAAGCGTCGAAGATTATCGCGAGGGCGTTCTGCTCCCTGCCGATTTTGCACAATGGTACGCGCCGCGCCTGCGCTTTTTCCTGCAGCAGCTTCACCACCATCATCAGGTTGAGGATCTGCATTATTTCCCCGTTTTCGCTAAGGTTGAGAGGCGGCTTCAGCGCGGGTTCGACATTCTCGACAGTGACCATCACGTCATTCATGACGCCCTTGAGCGTAATGCCGAGACTGCGCGCGAATTCCTTCTGGCCCTGCAACAGAACGCCGATAAGCAGCGTTTTGCCGCCGATGCGTATGCAAACGAGAACGAGCGGCTGTTACACATGCTCACGCGCCACCTGTATGACGAGGAAGACCTTATCATTCCCCTGATGCTCGACCGCGGTGAAAGCGAACTCGGCCTTCATGGCTGAAGGAGTGGCGGTAATCTTGAGGCGCCGATCCTTGCAAGCCCTTCGGGGGCAGGTTAGATGAGCCCATGAGCAACGCCGTCCCCGAGACTCTCCGCATCGCTGTAGCCCAACTGAACCCGACCGTGGGGGACATTGCCGGCAATCTGGCAAAGGCGAGGGAAGCCCGCGCGCAGGCTGCCAGGCAAGGAGCGGACCTCGTCCTTTTCACGGAACTCTTCATTGCCGGTTACCCGCCGGAGGACTTGGTGTTGAAGCCCGCTTTCGTGGCCGCCTGTGAGAAGGCGGTGTGCGAACTTGCGGCCGAAACCGCCGATGGCGGGCCTGGCGTCATCATGGGCACGCCGCTGAAGCGGGAGAGCGGCGTGCACAATGCCGTAATGGTGCTCGATGACGGCAAGGTGATCGCCGAGCGCTACAAGGTCGACTTGCCCAATTACGGCGAGTTTGACGAGAAGCGCGTTTTTCAGGCCGGCCCCAGCATGCCCGGCCCGGTGAATTTCCGCGGCGTGCGCATCGGAATCCCCATCTGCGAGGACATTTGGGGCAAGCTCGACGTCTGCGAGACGCTGGCTGAATCCGGCGCGGAAATCCTGCTCGTCCCGAACGGCTCCCCCTATTACCGGGGCAAGGTGGAGGTTCGCCAGCAGGTCGTCATCGTGCAGGTGATCGAGAGTGGCCTTCCGATCGTCTACGCCAATATGCTGGGCGGGCAGGATGAACTCGTCTTCGACGGCGCTTCCTTTGCCATCCAGGCCGACAAGTCACTCGCATTCCAGATGAGCCAGTTCGAGGAGGCGGTTGCCGTCACCACCTGGCGCAGAACGGGCGATGAGTGGGTCTGTTCCGACGGGCCGATGGAGATCATCCCCGAGAAGGAGGAGGCGGACTATCGCGCCTGCATGCTTGGCCTGCGCGATTATGTGAACAAGAACGGCTTCAAGACCGTTGTCCTGGGGCTTTCGGGCGGGGTGGATTCCGCGCTCTGCGCCGCGCTTGCCGTCGATGCGCTGGGTGAGGAGCGGGTGAGGGCGGTGATGATGCCCTACCGCTATACCTCGAAGGAAGCGCTTCGTGATGCGGAGGACTGCGCCCGCGCGCTTGGCTGCCGCTACGACATCGTGCCGATACTTGAACCGGTGGAAGGCTTTCGGAACGCGCTCGGCCAGCTTTTCGAGGGCACCGAGGAAGGGATCACTGAGGAAAATCTCCAGAGTCGCGCACGCGGCACGCTCTTGATGGCGATCTCCAACAAGTTCGGCTCCATGGTCGTCACCACCGGCAACAAGTCGGAGATGTCCGTCGGCTACGCCACCCTCTATGGCGACATGAATGGCGGCTTCAATCCGATCAAGGATCTCTACAAGATGCAGGTCTATGCGCTCTGCCGCTGGCGCAATCAGCATGTACCGGCCACCGGGCTGGGGCCATCCGGGGAAGTGATCCCGGCTTCGATCATCGAAAAAGCGCCTTCGGCTGAATTGCGCGAGAACCAGACCGATCAGGATTCGCTGCCGCCTTATCCGGTGCTCGACGACATTCTCGAGTGCCTGGTGGAAAATGAGATGGGGGTGGACGAAATTGTTGCGCGCGGCCACGATCGAGATCTCGTCCACCGGGTAGAGCATCTTCTTTACATCGCCGAGTACAAGCGCCGGCAGGCCGCACCCGGCGTGAAGATCACGAAGAAGAATTTCGGTCGCGACCGGCGCTATCCTATCACGAACAAGTTTCGTGATCGGGGCTGAGCTTTTCGCGAGTGACAATGGACATTGTCTTCGATCAAGCGCGTATCGATTTCACGCGAACATCAGAGCTCCTGAAGGCCACCTATTGGGGGAGCGGACGCAGTGACGACATCCTTCGGCGGGCATTTGCCAATTCCATCTGTGCCATCGCGCTGGAGGACGGGCATCAGGTTGGTTTTGCGCGCGCTTCCGGAGACTGCGCGGTGTTCGCCCGCATCTCGGACGTAATGGTGTGGCCGGAATACCGGGGCCGGGGGATCGGTCAGGCTCTGGTCAGGGAGCTGCTCAATCATCCTGAACTTCGCACGGTAACGCTCTGGACGCTCAATACGTCCGATGCGCACGGGCTTTATCAGCGCTTTGGGTTTCGCAGGGTCTTCGACGGGAACGAGATGAGGCTGGACCGCTGAGCCTCTCATTCGAGCAGCTTCGCGGCCGGTCCCTCCAGTGCATCTCTCCGGTGGTACACATGGTCCACCAGCCCCCATTCGCGTGCTTCTTCTGATGTCATGAAGAAGTCGCGGTCAAGCGTGCGCTCCACCTCTTCCTCGGTTCGTCCGCAGTGTTGCGCGTAAAGCTGGATCATGCGGCGTTTTGTTCTTGCCACGTTTTGCGCGTGGCGCTCGATATCGGAGGCCTGTCCCTGAAATCCGCCCAATGGCTGATGCAGGATGATGTTGGCATTGGGCAGCGCTACACGCATTCCGGGCTCGCCGGCCATCAACAGGAATGAGCCCATGGAAGCCGCTGTCCCCAGGCAGAGCGTGGCCACCGGAGATCTTATGAACTGCATCGTGTCATAGATGGCAAGCCCGCTGGAAACCACGCCGCCGGGCGAGTTGATGTAGAAGGCGATCTCCTTCTTCGGATTTTCCGCCTCCAGATGCAGCATCTGGGCGCAGATCAGGGCGGCGGAGTTGTCGTCTACCTGGCCATTCAGAAAGATGATGCGCTCGCGAAGAAGCCGCGAGAAGATATCGAAGGCGCGCTCGCCGCGCGCGGATTGCTCCACAACCATGGGGACGAGATTCATCATGTCGCGCATGGCGCAACCTCCTTTGAAAGTAGAGCCTTGTGTTGATGTCAGGCGGCGAGCGCCAGCGGCGGAGCGTTGTTGTTGACGCCCACCTTCGTGCTTTTCGCCACCGTCTCGCCATGGATCAGGCGAAACCAGGTCCGAGCGCCGGACAATCGCTCAAGTTCGATGGTGACCGTCGGAGGCGCGTCCGGATGGTCCGGATCAAGCCAGGCATAGCGGATGCGGCTATACGGTTCCGCCTCGACGACCCTGTAGCGCGGTCCGTTCCGCTCTTCCGCTCTCTCTCCGGCAGGCTCGGCGCCCAGCCAATCGGACAGGAAAGGTTCTTCGGTCAGCGCCCGCCAGAGCTTCTCCGGCGTGGCTTCCATCTCGCATTCCACGATGATTTCGTCCGGTTTCACACCGGCCTTATCCGGAGGCGTCATTGATCCATCTCCTTCAGCAGCGTCTTCAGCCGTTCGACACGTGACGGCCAGTAGGCGCGATATCGGGCCAGCCAATCGAACACGGGTGCAAGACCCTCAGGCGAGAGGCTGTAATGCACATGGCGTCCGTTCTTCTTTTCAGCGATCAGACCTGCGCTTCGCAGCACCGCCACATGCTGCGATACCGCCGGCTGCGAGATGCCGAGACCCTCTCGCAATTCCGTGGCGTTCTTTTCACCCTCCAGGAGACGCTCCAGTACAGCACGCCTGGTCGGGTCCGCCAATGCACGAAAGATATCCGACTCGTTCATGGGAACATATAAGCATGTACTTATCTATCAGGCAAGCGGCTTTGCGCCAGCGCGGAAAAGCCGATATGGCAGCCGTGTGAGCGCCTTGCGTCTTCATCGCGAGCGCCTACGATGATCTGCATCTGCCCGAATCCGGCATGGGCTCCAGGCGTCCCGGCGCTCTCCACTGAAGAATCTGATGTCTTTTTTCCATTTCCTGCGTGAAAATGCCCGCTGGCTGGGGGGCGGATTCCTGCTCACCTTCTTCTCTTCCTTCGGTCAGACGTTCTTCATCTCCATTTCCGCGGGCCATATCCGGGAGGAGTATGACCTCTCCCACGGCACGTTCGGCATGATCTACATGCTTGCCACGCTCGCCAGCGCCTTTACGCTCACCAAGTTCGGGCAGATCGTCGACCGGTATTCGCCAAAGGCCGTCACGCTGATCATTGTCCCCATGCTGGCGCTAGCCTGCATCTCCATGGCCCTGTCGCATTCGGTGATCCTGCTGTGCGTGACGATCTATCTCCTGCGCCTCTTCGGACAAGGCATGATGACGCAGAACGCGTTCACTGCGATGGGGCGCTGGTTCTCCGCCCAGCGCGGCCGCGCCGTGTCCATCGTCACCTTGGGTCACAATGGCGGCGAGGCGACGTTGCCGATCGCCTTCGTGGCGCTCGCCAGTCTCGTCGGCTGGCGTAACGGATGGTTGATCGCGGCTGCCGTCCTGCTGGTGGCGGCACTGCCTGCCATCGCCTCGCTGATGGCGGTGGAACGCACGCCGAGGGCAAGCGATCCCGCCGCTCGGATCACCACCGGCCGCGATTGGACGCGCGCCGAAATGGTTCGCGATCCGCTCTTTTATATGCTGCTCCTCGGCGTGATGGCGCCCGGCTTCATCGGCACCACCATCGCCTTCCATCAGGTCTATTTGGTAGAACTGAGAGGGTGGTCGCTCGAAATCTTCGCCTCGGCCTTCATGGTATCCGCCACCGCAACAGTGATCTTCGCGCTTGTGTCCGGACATCTAATCGACCGCTTTTCGGCCGTTGCGATCCTGCCTGCCTTTCTCTTGCCGCTGGCGTTGGCCTGCTTCGTGCTTGCGTCGTTGGAGGGGCAATGGAGCGTCTTCATCTTCATGGGACTGCTTGGGATGTCGAACGGCTTTTCGTCCACGCTGCTGGGAGCGCTTTGGCCGGAAATCTACGGAGTCCGTCATCTCGGCGCAGTACGAGCGCTGATTGTCGCAATCCTCGTCTTCGCCACAGGAGCCGCCCCGGGGTTGACCGGCTATCTGATCGACCATGGCGTTTCCTATCCGCTGCAGATTGCGGCGATGGGGTTCTACTGCCTCGCAGCCGCGTTCCTGATGCTTGTGGTTTCACGTCGCCTTCAGGCGCGCTCCTTGCAAATCCTCGAGGCGTCGGCTACCTCCGCGCCATGAGTGTCACTGTCCGTTTCGCGCCGTCTCCTACGGGGCAGATCCACATCGGCAACGCCCGCACGGCGCTGTTCAACTGGCTTTTCGCAAAGAAGGCCGGCGGACGCTTCGTGCTGCGCTTCGACGATACCGATGTCGAGCGGTCGCGCCGCGAATATGCCGACCAGATCGAGGTTGATCTGGCTTGGCTGGGGATCGAACCGGACGTGGTGGTGCGCCAGTCCGAACGGTTCGCGCTTTACAACCGCGCCGTGGAAAAGCTGAAGGAAGCCGGACGGCTCTATCCTTGCTATGAGACGTCGGAAGAACTGGAGCTTCGCCGGAAGATCAGGCTTTCGCGCCGTCTGCCGCCGGTCTATGGCCGCGAGGCCCTTAAGCTTTCCGACGAACAGAAGGCCGCCCATGAGGCCGAAGGACGGAAGCCGCACTGGCGTTTTCTTCTACCCAATTTCGACGGCGATCCTTTTTCAACGCGACGAACGGAAGTTCACTGGAACGACATCATCCGCGGACCGCAAACGGTTGACCTTGCGTCGATGTCCGATCCGGTGCTGGTGCGTGAGGACGGTACATTCCTTTATACGCTGCCGTCGGTGGTGGACGACATCGAGCTTTGCATTACCCATATCATCCGTGGTGACGATCATGTGACGAACACGGGCGCGCAGATCGCCCTGTTCGAGGCTCTGGGCGCGCAGGCCCCGGAGTTTGGCCATCATAATCTGCTTACGACGGTTACGGGAGAGGGGCTCTCGAAGCGCACCGGTTCGCTTTCGATCGCAAGTCTTAGAGAGGGCGGCGTAGAGCCTATGGCGGTCGCCTCGCTTGCCGTCCTCATCGGCACATCCGAAGCCGTAACGGCCTGTCGCACGATGGACGAACTTGCACAGCACTTCGATCCATCGTCGAGCTCGAAGTCTTCAGCGAAGTTCGATCCTGGCGAGCTTCAGGCGTTGAGCCGATCGCTGCTTCAGTCGATGCCCTTCGAGGAAGCAGCGCCGCGCCTTGCGGCACTCGGCATTGAGGGACCTGAGGCCGCGCCGTTCTGGGCGGCGGTACGCGGCAACATTGAAACCTTGGCCGATGCGGCCGGTTGGTGGCGTATTGTCACTGAAGCGCCCGACAGGTCAGAGCTTTCGGAGGACGACCGCGCCTTCGTGCATGCCGCGTTCGATCTCCTGCCGCCCGAACCATGGGACCGGGAGACCTGGCGCGCTTGGACCGAAAAGGTGAAGGAAGAATCCGGGCGCAGGGGCAGGGCGCTGTTCAAGCCACTGCGCCTTGCGCTCACCGGGCGTGAGTCCGGCCCGGAGCTCGCAGATCTAATGCCTCTTCTGGGTCGGGAAAGAATTTTGGCCCGACGACCCTGATGTGCTTCGCCGGCTCGGGCGCCGCGTGGGCAGCAGGTTCCGCCGGCCCTTCGGATCCGACTGCAGGAACCACACTCGCATCCGGAATCTCCTGGATGGAGGAGAATGTCTCCGGCTCGCCGCGATCCGATGAGATCTTTGCCCCTCTCGCGTTATCGCCTGAGCTGTTGACAATGACATAGCCTGCGGGCTGGGCAAGAGCGCCGCTCATCCAGGTGCACAGCCCCATCCCAAGAAGTGCTGCCATGCAGGCGCTCACCCGCAATCTTTCCGAAAGACGCATCACATACTCCACTGTTCGCTCGTCTGCGATTCGTTTGAAGGTGACCGCAGCTCGACGGCAGGAGTGTATCGAGCCGATCTTAATTGCCGGTTAGAGCAAGATTCTGATTTAGCCCGGCAGGTTCAGCTGCCGGTTGTGGGTCTGCAGAACCTCGACCGCGGCAAGCGCAGTCATGTTCACGATGCCCCGGGACGTAACGGACGGCGTCAGGATGTGCGCCGGTCTGGCCATGCCGAGCAGGATCGGCCCGACATGCAGTGCGTCCGTCATCGCCTTCACGGTGGTGAGCGTGATATTCGCGGCATCCAGGTTCGGGAATACCAGCAGGTTGGCCTCGCCCTTGAGCAGAGCGTGGGGGTAAACGCGCTGCCGGAGGTCTCCCGAAAGCGCCGCATCGCCGTGCATCTCGCCGTCGGCGACAGAT
>Ga0164243_10002328_pt1 | contig 31564 bp, 23 predicted proteins | sample OricompcompostOP_FD_108781 | JGI IMG/M metagenome (GOLD analysis project Ga0164243, IMG submission 108781) | Organic Plus compost microbial communities from Emeryville, California, USA - Original compost - Organic plus compost (OP) | ecosystem: Engineered > Solid waste > Mixed feedstock >... | reverse complement strand
GTGCCGCTGATGGAGATCGTCGGTGAGCCGGATCTCCGCTCGCCGGAGGAGGCCCGCGAGTACCTCGTCGCGCTGCGTCGCATCCTGCGCTACATCGGCGCATCGACCGGCAACATGGAGGACGGCGCGTTCCGCTGCGATGCGAACATCTCGATCCGCGCGCTCGATGGCTCGTACATCGGTCCGAAGGTCGAGATCAAGAACATGAACTCGTTCCGTGCGGTCGAGCGCGCGCTCCGCTATGAGGAGATCCGTCAGCGCGAAGTCGTCTCCGCCGGTGGCGAGCTCGTGCAGGAGACGCGCGGGTGGGTCGATGCGCGCGGCGAGACGACGTCGCAGCGCACCAAGGAGGCCGCACACGACTACCGTTACTTCCCGGAGCCGGATCTGCCGCCGCTGCACATCGCGCCGGCCTACGTGACCGAGCTTGAGGCGACGTTGCCGGAGCTGCCGGCGGCCCGCAGCGCGCGCTTCGTCAGCGAGTATGGGCTGACCGAGGCGGATGCCGCGAACCTCACCGAGGAGCGCGCGATCGCCGAGATCTACCAGGCGTCCATTGATGACATCGCGGATGCGGATGTGCAGAAGGCGACCGCGAACTGGATCCTGAACGACATCATGGGCCTCGCGCGCGCGCGGAGCCTTGCGGCGGATGCCCTGCCGTTCACGGCCGCGCAGATCCGCGATCTCGTCGCGGCGGTGCAGTCCGGCAAGCTGACCGGACGTGCCGCGAAGGATGTCCTCCCGCAGGTCGAGGAGGGCGAGCTGCCGTCGAAGGCGGCCGAGCGCCTCAATCTCCTCTCGCTCGACAACAACGATGAGGTGATCGCGGCGGCGCGCGAGGTGGTCGCGGCGAACCCGGCGGCGGTCGCGGACTTCCGCGGGGGCAAGCAGGCGGCGATCGGACGCCTCATCGGCGAGACGATGAAGCGAACCGGCGGGCGTGCGCGTCCGGAGGCGGTGCGCGAGGCGCTGCTCGCGGCACTCACCGAGGCATGATCCGTGCCTGCCCTTGTGCAGGACAGTGACGTCGATCCCGAGCCCGGCCGAGCAATCGGTCGGGCTCGCTGCGTCTGCGCGATGTCCGTCATATGATGTGTGCACTGTGACCAGACGGTTGTGCTCGATGTACAGAACAGCTCGCGATGAGGTGGATGACGAGCATGAGACGATCTGCACGGAGATTGTTCGCCGTGCTGGTCTTGTCATAATCGAGACATTGTGCCGATCTGCTGCGTTGTATGCTTCGTGCACAGGGAATTGGTCCATATGACCATATTCACATGAGATTCATTGGCAATTATGCATGAAAGAGGATCGGCATGGCGTCGGTAGCGGAGCGCAGCGGGCAGACAGAGGTGTCGGATCGTGCAGATGGTGCGCATGATCTGTTTGCGACGGCGGTGGAACAGTTCGGAATTGCTGCAGATCTCATCGGTCTCGACGATGGTCTCCGCCAGATCCTCGGCTCGTGCAAGCGGGAAGTGACCGTGAACTTCCCGGTCAAGCTGGATGACGGATCGGTGAAGGTGGTGACCGGTCATCGCGTCCAGCACAATGCGGCACCGGGCCCGACCAAGGGCGGCATCCGCTACCATCAGGACGTCACGCTCTCCGAGGTCAAGGCGCTCGCCATGTGGATGACCTGGAAGTGCGCGGTCGTCGGGCTGCCGTATGGTGGGGCGAAGGGGGGCGTCGAGATCGATCCGAAGCAGCTCTCGCTCGGTGAGCTCGAGCGCTTGACGCGTCGCTTCACGACCGAGCTGCACCCGGTGATCGGCCCCGAGGTCGACATCCCGGCGCCAGACGTCAACACGACGCCGCAGATCATGGCGTGGCTCATGGACACGTACTCCACGAATGCCGGTCGCACGACGCCGGGTGTGGTGACGGGCAAGCCGATCCTGCTCGGCGGATCGCTTGGTCGCAACGAGGCCACGGCCCAGGGCTGCGTCTTCGCAATCGAGGAGGCGCATCGTCAGCATGGCAAGAAGCTCGAGGGATCACGCGTCGCGGTGCAGGGTTTCGGCAATGCCGGCGCGATCGCGGCACGCCTGCTGCAGGAGCAGGGCGCGATCGTGGTCGCGGTGAGCGATTCCCGCGGCGGCATCGTGAATCATCGCGGGCTGGACATCGCGGCGGTCGAGGACTTCAAGCGCATCACCGGCTCGGTGATCGACTTCCCGGCGGCGGATGCGATCTCGAACGAGGATCTGCTCGAGGTCGACTGCGACATCCTGATCCCGGCCGCGCTGGAGGATCAGATCACCAGGGAGAACGCGCCGCACATCAAGGCGTGGCTCATCGCCGAGGCGGCCAATGGCCCGACCTCGCCGGAGGCGGACGACATCCTCTTCGAGCGCGGGGTGGTGGTGATCCCGGACATCCTCGCGAACGCCGGCGGCGTGACCGTCTCGTACTTCGAGTGGGTGCAGGCCATGCAGGCGTATTCCTGGACGGAGCGCGAGGTGAACGATCGCCTCTACCGCATCATGACGGATGCCTATCAGGCCGTCGCCGCGACGTCGGAGCGCCACGGCGTGCACCTGCGCACGGGTGCGCTGGCCCGCGCGATCGAGCGCGTCGCCGAGTTCACGACGGTGCGCGGCATCTGGCCGTAACGATCATCGTGGGACCGGCACGACGAAGGGGAGCGAGGACTGTCGCTCCCCTTCGTCATGTCCGGCTGTGCTGAGCGAGGGCTACTCCGTGACGAGCAGTCGGCGGAGCTCGTCTTCCTCGGCGCGATGCGTGACGGCGATCACCTCGTCGCCGGCGAGGAGCTCGGTCTTGCCGTGCGGCACGATCATCTCAGCGCCGCGCGCGATCGCCGCGATCACGCAGTCCACCGGCAGCTCGATCTCCTCGATCGTCTGGTTCACGACGATCGAGTCCTCGCTGATCGTCGCCTCAATGATCGCGAGATCGGCGTGGCGGAGGCTCAGCAGGTGGATGAAGCTGCGCTCGGGGATCGCCTGCTCGATCAGATTCAGGATGTAGTTCGTCTGGCTGACCGTGACGTCGATGCCGAGCAAACGGAAGAGCTGCTCGTTCTTCGGATTGTTCACGCGGGCGATGGTGCGCTCGACGTGGAACTTCGTCTTCGCGACCTGGCAGACGACGAGGTTATCCTCGTCCTCGCCCGTGACTGCGATGATCACGTCGGCGCGGGCGGCACCCGCGGCTGCAAGGATCGACGCCTCGGCGCCATCACCTTCGAGCACCACGGAGCCGAAGCGCTCGGAGTAGATCTCGACCTTCTGCGGGTCGCGCTCGATCAGCAGAACCTCATGCCCCTCGTTGAGCAGGGTCTTCGTGAGGTAGTACCCGACTTTACCGCCACCAACGACGATGATGTACACGATGCGTCATCCTTGAAATCAGGAGCGGAAGCCATCCCCGGAGGAAATGACCTGGTCGAGGATCAGCGCGGAGACCGTGGTCGTCGGGCAGACGGTCGAGAGCCCGAGGCGTCGGTACGTGTCCTCGCGAACGGGATCGTAGATGCGCGCAATCACCTGGGGCACGTTGAAGATCGCCCGAGCGACCTGCGCCGCCATGATGTTGCGGTTGTCGCCATTGGTGACGGCGATGAACGCCTGCGCCTGCTCGATCCCGGCATTGCGGAGCACGTCCTCGTCGATGCCCGTGCCGATGACCGTGTCGCCCTTGTACTCGGGCGAGAGTCGCCGGAAGGCGTTCGCGTTCGTGTCGATGACCGTGACGCGGTGCCCGTTGTGATCGAGCAGCGACGCGACGCGTGCGCCGACGCGTCCGCACCCCATGATGACGATGTTCATACGATCTCCGAGTGATCGACCTGCCAGTCAGTCGTGGCCGGGCGGATGACGAGCACTTCGCACGGTGCGTTCTTCAGGACGTAGTCGACGGTCTCGCCGATCGTCTGACGACCGAGCTTCTTGTGGATGGTCGCGCCCATCATGATGATATCGACATTGCGGTCGATCGCCTCGTCGACAATCGCGGAGCCGGCGGATCGAGCCTGCAGCAGCTCGGTGGTGAGCATCGCTTGCTTGCCATCAACGCACTGGAGGCCGATCTTCTCGGCATCGCGGAGAACCGCCTCGCCGCGCTCGATCTCGGCGGGAAGCTCGGCATCAAGCGGCATCGACTGCTGGACTTCCACCACGTAGACGATGGTGACCGACGCATTCTGTCGGCGCGCGACCTTCTCGACCACGGCGAGGAGGCGGGAATCGGCATCGCTGCCGGAGACAGGGACCAGGATCCGGCGGACCGCCGCCTGGGGTTGACGTTCGAGTGGGGTTGGTCGAAATGCCTGACGCAGACTGACCAAGTAGGAATCCTCCGCTTGTTGCCACTCACCGAAGAACGCTTCGGGAGCCACACGCTCAGGGCGCAACTGCTCATTATACTCGTTGCTAACCTGCCCTGACCGGCACATTGTACTCCGTTTCCCGGTGCAACGCAGCCCGCTGCTGATTCGCCTCGCGCTTGAGCTGGACGAGCAGGACCGCGATGTCCGATGGCGTCACGCCGGCCGTACGCATCGCCTGTCCGAGCGTGAGCGGACGAGCTCGCTCGAGCGCCTGCTGCGCCTCGACGCGCAGCCCCACGACGCGATCGTACGCGAGGGTCGCGGGGATCGGCTGCCCATCGTGCTTGCGATGATGCTCCGCCTCCTTCTGCTCCTTCGCGATGAAGGCGCTGTACTTCGCCGCGACTTCCGCACGCGCGATCACGTGCGGCGCGTCGGCACGGTCCTCCCAGAGCCCGAGCTCGGTGAGCGCGGGGATGACGTCAGCGAGCTGCGCCCCCGGACGGCGGATCAGTTCGAGGCCGGTCATCGACTTCGTGGCCGGTGTGAGGCCATGCGCGACCAATGCCGCCGCATGGCGCGGATTATCGCCGAGCCAGGTCGCTTCCAACGACGTCACGATCTCGTGGACGCGCGCCGATTCCGCATCGAGGACGCCGAACTCCGTGTCGTCGATCAGTCGCATGGCGTGCGCGATCGGGGCGAGCCGGTCGTGGGCGGTGTCGCTGCGGAGGACGAGGCGGTATTCGGCGCGCGAGGTGAGCATCCGGTACGGCTCGGTGAAGGGTTTCGACACGAGATCATCGAGCATGACGCCAATATAGGCATCGCTGCGCTGGAGCGTCATCGGCGGGCGCCCCTGCGCGAAGGCGGCGGCGTTTGCGCCTGCCACGATGCCCTGACCGGCGGCCTCCTCATAGCCGGACGTGCCGTTCACCTGGCCCGCGGTGAAGAGTCCCTGCAGCCGACGACTCTGGAGGGTGAGATCGAGCTCGGTCGGGTCGAGCGCATCGTATTCGACGGCGTACCCGTAGCGCGTGATGCGAGCGTGTTCGAGCCCGGGGATCGTGCGAAGCAGACCCTCCTGCACATCGGGCGGCAGGCTGGTCGAGAGGCCCTGGATGTAGATCTCGTGCGAGCGCCAGCCCTCCGGCTCGAGATAGAGCGGATGGGCATCCTTGTCGGCGAATCGCCCGATCTTGTCCTCGATCGACGGGCAGTAGCGCGGACCGGCGCCTTCGATCGCGCCGTTGTACATCGGCGCGCGATCGAGATTCGCGCGGATGATGTCATGCGTGTCGGGGTTCGTCCACGTCTGGTAGCAGCGCAGCTGGAGGCGTCCGCCGAGGTCGTCGGTCACGGAGAAGATGCCGGAGCGGGTCGGCGCGAGCTGGAGCGGTTCGATCTCGCCGAGCTGCCCAGCGCGGCTCAGCCAGAGCGCGCGACCGTCGCCCGGCTGCGGCACCGTGCGGTCGATATTCACGGTGCGCGCATCGATGCGCGGCGGGGTGCCCGTCTTGAAGCGGCGCAGGCGGAGCCCGAGATCGAGCAGCGATCCGGCGAGTCGCGTGTCGGCTGCGTCACCAGCGCGACCACCCGCGGCGCGGGTCTCCCCGGAGATCATGTTTGCGCGGAGAAACGTCCCGGCAGTGACGACCACGGCGGCGGCGCGGATCTCGCCGGAGATGCGCGACTGGATGCCGAGCACCTCGTCGTTGTCGCCGATGAGCAGACCGGTCGCCTCGTCCTGCAGCATGTCGAGATTGGGCTGCAGCTCGAGCTCCTCCTTCATCGCGATCGCGTAGAGACTCTTGTCGCACTGCAGACGAATCGCGCGGACAGCGGGACCCTTGCTGGTGTTGAGCTCGCGCGCCTGCACGGCGGTGCGATCCGCGACGCGCGCCATCGCGCCGCCGAGGGCATCGACCTCGGCGACGATCTGTGATTTGCCGGGACCGCCGATCGAGGGGTTGCAGGGCATGTAGCCGGTGCGGTCGAGATTCGGGGTGATGACGAGCGTGCGACTTCCGGCGCGAGCGGCGGCGAGGGCGGCCTCGCACCCGGCGTGACCGGAGCCGATGACGATCACATCGTACGCGAGCGTGGACGGGCGGAACTGAACCTGCATGATGGAACTCGACCGGGAACGAATCCGGGTTTGCAATGAAGTTGGCGGAATGACGATGCGACGTGCATGCGCTTGACACGCATGAGAGGATACGTTCTACCTTATGATAGCGGGTACGTCGAGTTGGCGAAACGCTTCAACGAAGGAGGATGACGTTATGACCGACAATCTTCAGGATCCTCATCGTAATGGGACCGTGCTCGTGGCGGCGGGTGCCCTTGCCGGGGTGATCGGCGGGGTCGCATCCAAGCTGAACGACGCACGCAAGCGACCGGATCAGCCGGCTCCGGAGCCGACCACGGCTCCGGAGAAGAAGCCGGTGGTGGCGGACGTGTCGTCGCGGGCGCGAGAGCAGGCATCGTCCGTGATCTCATCCGTCGGGGAGCGCGCCGAGGAGCTCGCGGCGTCGGCCCGTACGACGATCGCGCATGAGCTTCAGGCGACCCAGAAGGCTGTCGCCCCGAAGGCGAAGGACGTGATCGCGCAGGCGAGCGAGGTGGCTGCGCAGGCCGTGGCCGCTGGTCGTGAGCACGCCCCGGACATCAAGGCGCTGGTCGTGGAGAACGTTGCGCCGCGTTTGCAGGCCGCTCGCGAGCAGGCGGCGCAGCGCGTCTCGGGGGTGACGGCGAATGTCGAGCACCTCGGGGAGCAGGTGTCCGAGAGCGCGAAGGGGTCCGCGAAGGATCTGGGCCAGCGCTTCGCCGAGTCGCTGACGGAGGCGGAGAAGTCGTTCGATCATCTGCGTGAGTCCGCGACTGGTTCGATCGCGCAGCTCGGCAAGAACGTGCCGCTGGTGCCGCAGCCGAAGTCGTCCTCGAAGAAGGGGCGCGGGCTGAAGTTCCTCGTGGCAGGCGCGGTCGGTGCCGCGGTGATCGCGGGAGTCACGAATCCGGAGCTGCGGAATCGCGTGGTCGGCCGGGTGAAGAGCTTCGCGCACGAGACCTCGGAGCTGATCAAGGACATTCGTGGGCGGGATGGAGACTTCCCGCCGCCGGTTTCGGGCGCGAGCGCATAACGGACGTAACATCCGCGCGCAACGGGAAGGGGCATCGCCACATGGCGATGCCCCTTCTCCGTGCGGTTCTTTTCGGGGTGTCGGCTAGACGATGCCACTCGCGGACTTGCTGCCGACGGCACCGTGGCAGTACTTGAACTTCTTGCCGCTGCCGCATGGGCAGAGCTCGTTCGGCCCGACCTTCTTCGCGCGACGCTGGGTCTGCGCGGCGGGCGTCTGATCGACCGGCGCGTTCGTGGTGGTCGCCTCCGAGACGCGCGTCTGGATCGGCTGCTGCGCCGCGACCGGCTGGACGCGGTAGATGTTGCGGACGACGTCGTGCTGGATGTGCTCCTGCAGCAGGCCGAAGAGGCGGAAGCCCTCGGTCTTGTAGACGACGAGTGGGTCCTTCTGACCGTACGCCTGCAGGCCGACGCCCTGACGGAGATCGTCCATCGTGGTGAGGTGATCGACCCAGAGGCGGTCGATCACATGCAGCAGCACGCGGCGCTCGACCTTTGGCAGGGTCTCCTCGGAGAACTGCGCTGCCACGATCTCGTAGGCATCATCGGCGTCATCAAGGAGGATGTTGACCACGTCCTCCTGCGACTCGCCCTGGATGTCCTCGATCGCGAGACGATTGCCCGGGATCAGCGCGTTGTACTCCTCGACGATCTGTGCGTAGTCGAGGCCGGTGCCGTGATCCGCCTGCGCGTTCGTGACGATGCGCGTGATCACCGCCTCGGTCATGTCCTCGATCTTCTCGTGGATGTCCTCGCCGGCGACGATCTGGCGACGGTCGGCGTAGATCACCTCACGGTGCCGGTTCATGACGTCGTCATACTGAACGACATGCTTGCGGCGATCGAAGTTGTGCCCCTCGACCTTCGTCTGCGCGTTCTCGATCGAGCGTGAGATGAAGCGATGCTCGATCGGCTCGTCCTCCTGCATGCCGAGGCGATCCATGAGCCCGCCGATGCGCTCCGAGCCGAAGCGTCTCATCAGCTCGTCCTCGAGCGAGACGAAGAACTGCGAGGAACCCGGGTCGCCCTGACGTCCGGAGCGACCACGCAGCTGGTTGTCGATACGACGCGACTCGTGGCGCTCGGTGCCGATGATATGGAGACCACCGGCTTCCGCGACGCCCGGCTCGAGCTGGATGTCGGTACCGCGGCCGGCCATGTTCGTGGCGATCGTGACGGCGCCGGCCTTGCCGGCCTCCGCGACGATGAGCGCCTCCTTCTCGTGCTGCTTCGCGTTGAGCACGGAGTGGGGGATGCCCTTGCGCTTGAGCATGTCGGAGAGGCGCTCGGACTTCTCGACCGAGGTCGTGCCGACGAGGGTCGGACGTCCGGCGGCGCGCATCGCCTCGATCTCGCGGATCACCGCGGTGAACTTCCCGTTCTCCGTCTTGAAGATGAGATCGCCGAGATCGTCGCGGATCATGTCGCGATTCGTGGGGATCACCACCACCGGCAGATTGTAGATACGGAAGAACTCTTCCGACTCCGTCTCTGCGGTACCGGTCATGCCGGCCAGCTTCTTGTACATGCGGAAGAAGTTCTGGTAGGTGATGGTGGCCATCGTGACGTTCTGGCGGCGGACGCGAACGCCCTCCTTCGCCTCGATCGCCTGGTGCAGACCTTCGCTGTAGCGACGTCCGTCCATCATGCGACCGGTGAACTCGTCGATGATCACGACCTCGCCATCGCGAACGATGTAGTCCTTGTCGCGATGGTAGATCGCCTGCGCGGTGAGCGCCTGCTCGAGGTAGTGTGTCAGCTCGATGTAGCGCTCGTCGTAGATGCTCTCGCCCTCGGGGATGCCGGCGAGCTTCTCGACGCGATCGATGCCGTCATCGTTCAGCGAGGCGGTGCGGTGCTTGAGATCGACCTCGAAGTCGCGTCCCTCGCGCAGCTGCTTCACGATCTGCGCGAACTGGTAGTAGCGATCCGTCGCCTGCTCCGCCGCCCCGGAAATGATGAGCGGGGTGCGGGCTTCGTCGATGAGAATGTTGTCGACCTCGTCGACGATCGCGTAGTTCAGTTCGCGCTGCACGACCTGTTCGGCATCGACGACCATGTTGTCGCGAAGGTAGTCGAACCCGAGCTCGTTGTTCGTGGCGTAGGTGATGTCGGCGGCGTAGGCCTCCTTGCGGGGGACCGGTCGCAGATGCGCGAGGCGCTCGTCCTCGGCGACGTACTCCGGGTCGAAGAGGTAGGCGGCATCGTGCTGCAGACATCCGACCGTGAAGCCGAGCGCGTGGTAGACCTCACCCATGTACTGCGCGTCGCGCTTGACGAGGTAGTCGTTGACGGTGACGATGTGCACGCCATCGCCGGTGAGGGCGTTGAGCGCGACCGGGAGCGTCGCGGTGAGCGTCTTTCCTTCACCGGTGCGCATCTCGGCGATCTTGCCCTCGTGGAGGACCTGGCCACCGATGAGCTGCACGTCGAAGTGCCGCTGCCCGTGGACGCGCTTCGACGCCTCGCGGGTCGCCGCAAAGGACTCGACGAGAAGATCGTCGAGCGACTCGCCCTGCTCGTAACGCTGCTTGAGTTCCGCGACGACCCCCTTCAGTTCGTCGTCGCTGTAGCCGGCAAACTCCTCCTCAAGCGAGTTGATTTCGTCGACAGAAGGCTGAATGCGATTCAGCTCCTTGTCATTGGGGCTGCCCATGATTCGTGAGAAGAATGATCGCATGTGTGTGATTCTCCAGAAGTCGCGCCGTGTTCGACGTTGGGTACGGCGCGAGGATCGTACCACTCATCAGTATACTTGCGACGGCAATAGGGCTTGTGGATTCGATGTTGATGTCTTCCGGGGAGGGGAATCTTCCCACATGGGGGAGTCGTACGTGGATACCGTGCATGAATGACCTGGGGCAGGAATGGGAGAATGGGGTGACGCCGCCGCGCGCTGATGCGACGTTCGCGGAGCGTGTCTACGCGGTGGTGGCATCGATCCCGACGGGGCGCGTCACGACCTACGGCCTGATTGCGCGGGCGCTCGGGGCACCGCGATCGGCGCGGGCCGTCGGCTGGTCGCTGCGACACACGCCGTCCGATGTGCATATCCCGGCGCATCGGGTGGTGAACCGGCTGGGCGTGCTGACCGGCGCCCCGCACTTCGGGCATCCGGAGGCGATGCGGGACCGCCTGGTCGCGGAAGGCATCCCGTTCCGCGACGAGGATGCCTTCCAGGTCGACATCGCCCGCGTAGTCTGGGACCCGGCCGATGAGGCGTCGCTCGACTGGGTCTTCCAGTTCGGGCCGGATGGACCGATCGAGTTCTAGCCGAGCGTGGCGAGGAGAGTGCGTGTCGCCTGCGCCGGATCTGCCTGCCGGACGATCGCGCTGACCACCGCGACACCATCGGCACCGGCCGCGATGACGGGCGCGGCGTTGCCTGTCCCGATGCCGCCGATCCCGACCACGGGCAGTTCCGTGAGCGCGCGCCGGCGGGCGAACTCGTCGAGTCCGAGTGCGGCACCGGCATCTGCCTTCGTGGATGTCGCGTAGACCGGGCCGATCCCGAGATACGACGCGCCGTTCGCGGCGGCATCGCGTGCCTGGGCGTCCGTGTCCGGTGAGTAGCCGACGATGAAGTCACGCCCGCCGAGTCTTCGTGCCGCTATCAATGGAAGATCGTCGACGCCAAGGTGCACGCCATCGGCGTCGCAGGCGAGGGCGAGATCGAGGCGATCGTTCATGATGAACGGCACGCGGTGACGGCGGCAGGCCATCCGCAGGGGGGCGGCGAGCTCGAGGATCTCGCGGTCCGTGCGGTGCTTGGCGCGCAGCTGGATCATCGTGACGCCGGCATCCAGCGCGGCTCGGACGATCGTGAGCGGATCGCCGACGGCAACATCCGGATCGAAGACGAGGTAGAGGCGGAGCTGATCGCGCAGCGAGGTCGTCATTCGCGATCGCTCGTCGCGAGGAGGGCCGCGGCGCCGGTCGTGAAGTGGTTGACCGGCGAGTGTCCGCTCCCGACCGCGTACGAGTCGCGGAGCGCGGCCTCGATGTAGCGCTTCGCGAGGCGGATCGCGTCGAGCGGCTGATGCCCGTGTGCGAGGAAGGCGGTGATCGCGGACGAGAACGTGCAGCCGGTGCCGTGCGTGTTCGTCGTCGCGATGCGCTCGCCCTCGATCGGCGTGAACGTCTCGCCATCGAAGACGAGATCGACGGCTGGGCCATCGAGATGTCCGCCCTTGATGATCACGATCTTCGGGCCGAGCGCATGAATCTTGCGCGCGGCCTCGCGAATGGTCTCCGGCGAATCGAGCTTCAGGCCGGAGAGGACCTCCGCCTCCGGGATGTTCGGCGTGACGATGCTGGCGTGGGGCAGGAGCTCGCGCTTGAGCGCGCCCATCGCGTCGCGCTGCAGGAGCGGCGCTCCGGACTTCGACATCATCACGGGATCGACGACGAGCCAGCGCGGTCCCCATGCTTCCAGACGATCGGCGACGTTCTGGATGATCGACTTGCCGCTGAGCATGCCGGTCTTGACGGCATCGGCGCCGATGTCCTCGAACACGCCGTCGATCTGGGCGATCACGACCTCGTCGGGGACTTCCGCGATGGCGCTCACCTCGATGGTGTTCTGCGCGGTGATCGCCGTGAGGACGGACGTGCCGTACACGCCGAGCGCCGCGAAGGTCTTGAGGTCGGCCTGGATGCCGGCGCCGCCGCCGGAATCCGATCCGGCGATGGTCATCGCCTTGGGAGGGGTCTGTGTCATGGTCATCGTCTCCGATCGAGGGGCCGTCCATCGACGTGCCCGGATGTGCATGCACACGATCATACCAAGCGATGGCGTCGCGTCGACGGCGGCGATGGTGGGATGACCCGTATACTGGAGCCGATGAAGGTTCGCGGCAGGCGGAGCGAAAGGACGATCCAGGATGAATGTGGTTGATGGCTTGAAGGAGATCCGGAGTCGTCTCGTGGAGAACGGTGCGAGCGACAAGACGATCACGCTGGTGGATGGCGTGCTGAAGCGGGCGTCGCTGCCGGGTGCGGCGGGAGCCTCGGCGAACTCGATGCTGCAACTGACGCGCATGCTGCTGCGTACACCGGTCGCGGCAGACGATGCCGAGGTGTATGACGATCTGATCCAGATCGAGGCCGGCCTCGAGAATCGTGCGGCGGAGATCCGTCAGCAGCGCGCCGAGGAAGAAGCGCGACCGATGCCGAAGAGCAAGAAGTTCTACAAGGAACAGAAGAGCAAGAGTCACTGAGCAGCGAGGATGCACCCGCTGCTTTTTTGATGCGCGGGATTGCGGCACGGCTCGGGTAATCCGCCGATCGGCGTCAGCGATGGCAGACCGCCCGAGCGAACATATCCCTGCCCACGATCAATGGCGACGCCCCGGACGATTTCGTCCGGGGCGTCGTGCTGCGACAGGGTGTCAGCGCGATCAGGACGGGAGAAGCAGACCGTAGCTGCCGTCGCGGCGACGATAGAGGACGTTCAGCTGGCTCTCGGACTCGTTCATGAAGAAGAAGAAATCGTGGCCGACGAGTTCGAGCTGATCGATTGCCTCCTCTACCTGCATCGGCTTCATCGGGAAGCGCTTCACGCGGACGACGCGATCGAAATCGTCCTCGTCCTCGTCCTCGTAGCCATCATCCGTCGAGGCCGAGTACTCGCGATCGAGGACGGCTGCCGGTGCGGTCGTCGCGGTGATTGGCGCACTCGGGGTGATGGCGTCGGCCGGGGGGAGTGGTGGCAGCGTGATCGCGGCCTCGTCGATCGGGCGACGACGGCGCGCAGCCTTCTTGTCGCTGTACTTGCGTGCCTGACTGAGGAGCTTGTCGATAGCGCTGTCGATCGCCTTGGTCGGTTCGGCGTCGCGGCACTCGGAGCGGAGGATGTGGTGTCCGGTATGGAGGGTGAGCTGGGCGGTGGTGGTTTCGGCACCGGTGCGGGAGGTTTCGGTGCGCAATTCCAGCTGCGCATCGACGACGTGGGAGGCGAGGCGATCGAGCTTGGCGATCTTGCGATCGATGAACTCCTGCATGCCGTCGGTAACCTTGGTGCCGTTGGCGCGGATGTGAAGATCCATACGTTCCTCCGTTGCTCTTGCGTAGTCCTTGGGCGGACTTCTGCGTGTGAACGCGCGTGGAGAACAACGCAACGGAACCATCGCGTGGGGACGCATCCGACGATCATCGGAGCGGGAAGGGGAGACGAAGCTGCCGGCTTGCCGACGATGAATCGTGGTGCTTCCCGCACCCGCTGATTCTGCTGCTTCGCCTCAGCCTAGCACGCACCGACGCGCGGAAGCATCGCCCGAACGGGGGATCGCCATGTAGGGCTTCCGGAACCCATGCCGCGATCTGATGGTGGGATGACCGGAGGAGTCGCTCGCCGGTGGCTATCGTTCGCTGTCGCGCAGTGTGGCAAGGAGCTCCGTGAGCGGTGGAGGGACGCGATCGAGTGGCACGGCCTCGGCAAGGAGATGAGCGTAGCGCGCCTTGTTGCCGCTGCGCCCGCCGAAGAAGCGACTGGCCTGCCTCGCGAATGGTTGCGTGCGCTGGAAGGGCTGTCGCTGCAGAAGGAGGAACGACTCGAGCTCGCCCTGCTCGGCGATGACGGCCTCGATGCCGTCGCGTCCGAGTGCGCGGATGAACTCCGCCTCGAGGTCGGGATCGCAGACGAAGACCGTGTCGAGGACGCGTTCGAAGTCACGTCGCTCGGATGCGTCGACAAGCCCGATCAGTCGCTCGTCGGGATGCTCCTCGGCGACGCGGCGCGCGCCCTTCGATCCTCCCACGGCGATCACGTGCGGCGACGGCATCCCGAGGCGTGCGGCGAGCGTGCGGATGGCGATCTCGTCGCTGACGCCCTCGACAAGGACGGTGGTGGTGACCGCTGGCTGCGATGCCATCAATGGTCCCTTCGCTGCGTGATCTGTTCGTGACGAAGATGTGGGCGGGGGATGGTGCGTGATTGGGGAGGGCGACCTCGATCGCCTGGTGGCGCCCGCGGAGGGACTCGAACCCCCGACGCCCGCCTTAGGACGGCGGCGCTCTATCCACTGAGCTACGCGAGCATGCTCGCAGAGATCCTACCACAGCGCTCCGGCGCATTCATGGAACGGCCGTGCAACAACATGAGCACGGCGATCTCAGTGGGAGTTGTTGCGAGCAACGCCTCGAAATTCTGACGCGTGATTTGGCCACGAGAAACGACAATCGGCTGTGCTTATGGTGGGCGCTTGTCCACAGGTCTACGTAGCGGGCGTATGTCGGGTTGTGGACCTCCACGATCGTGGAGGTGGGGCGCGTGACATTCATGATTGCCTGGCGGTAGAGCGGAATCGGGGCGATTCGCGCGAATCTCGCGAATTCCTCCGGATTCCCTTGCATCGAGCTCCGAGACGGTGTTATCATCTCGTCCGTCGCAAGAGAGCGGCCCACTGCTCACGAGGTGAGCGGAGGGAGGAGTTCTCTCGACGGGGAGTGGCGCAGCCCGGTTAGCGCGCAGCGTTCGGGACGCTGAGGTCGGAGGTTCGAATCCTCTCTCCCCGACCACCTTGAGAAGCGGAGTGGCAATCGCCACTCCGCTTCTTTTTGCGTTCCGGTCATGACACGGTCCGACTGGTTCCGGATCGATGCTCGTCACGAGTGAACGCGATCCCCGGTTATGCGTGTTCTCGGGTGCCGGGCTGCACATGCATGGCGACGTCGTGAGTAGGGCTGGAGTGCATCTCCAGCCCCGCGTCGTCTGTGGGGCGGTGTCATCGCGTGTGCGTGCTCCAATCGGTCCTGGAGCGATCAGCCGCTCGTGGGTGCCTCCATGCCGAGCCGTCGTCACGGTTCGTGCGGCGTCCGAACCGCTTCGCGCGAGGGCCTTCGCTCTGCTCAGGGTGACCGCCTCCTCAGGGCGGAACGCATCCCTCATACCTGCCACAGGCGCTGATGTGCTTTCCTTTGATTCGCGATGGCGTGCGATCGTCCACAGGCTGATCGCACAGCCCCGGTGCGCTCCTGCACAGGATGACCGAGGGAGCGGCGCGGATGTGGGGATCACGCCGCGTGAGGGATACGGAAATGCGCCGTCGTGGAGAGCGACGGCGCATTGGGTATGGATCGCATTTGTGCGTACGTACGCATGATCTAGTAGCGTTGTTGCGAGCGACTATCCTGGAAGTACGGGCTCGGGGCAGGGTAGAACTGGCGGTGACGCTCGGCCAGCGCGGCGAGCTGGCTCTTCACTAGGTCGATGGTCTCGACGTCCTTCTCGCGTGTCGCCTCGACGAGATTCGCCTGCAGCTGACGCAGCAGGAACGTGTAGCGCTCCTTGCCGATGTTCTCGAGCACCTGCGAGGCCTCGCGCTGGATGTTCCCCGGGAACTGCTCGGGGCGACCCTCCAGCAATCCGAGAAGGGCTTCGGCGTGATCCGCGAGCTCGTCGTCGAGCCCCACGATGAGCTGCTCGGCCGTCAGCTCGGCGATTGCCGGGTCGGCAAGCACCTTCACCAGCTCACGATTGCGCACGTCGATGATGTCCTCGACGGGGATACGCGCTGCGATGTCGAACGTCAGCTCGTGGTGCCGCAGCAGCAGCGCGACGAGGAAGTCCTCGTTCGTGCGACGACGCGGCGCAGCAGGAGCTTCGGCCTCCGTCACGGCGCGGCGGCTCGCCGAGGTGCGCCCGGTCACGCTGGCACGACGGACCTCCGCCAGCACGAGACGCTCGTCGAGGAGCAGCTTCCGCGCGAGCAGGCCGATGTAGTGTCCCTGCACGATGCGATCCGGGAGCTGCTGCAGCAACGGCGCGATCCGCGAGACGACCGCCGATTTCGCGCGTGCGTCGGTGACGTCGATGTCGCGCGTCAGCGTATCGAGCGCGAAGTCCATGAACGGCTTCGCGGTGCGGACGATTTCTGGCCACGAGTCGGGGCGACGGCGGATCAGCTCGTCGGGGTCCTTGCCTTCCGGGAGCGAAACGATCGCGATCTCGGCGTTCAGCTTGCGCTCGAAGCGGATGATGCCCTGCGCGTCCGGAACTGGCTGCTCCTCGGCGTCGAGGGCGTCGCGCATCGTCTCGAGGCCGCGCATGGTGGCCATCTGCCCGGCGGCATCGGCGTCGAGCGCGAGGACGATGCGCTTGCTGCCGCGCTTGATCTGCGCGACCTGCGACTCGGTGAGCGCGGTGCCCATCGCGCCGACGACGTTCGCGTAGCCGAACTGGTGCGCCGCGATGACGTCCATGTACCCCTCGACGATCACGACCTCATCCGCCTTGCGGATCGCGTCGCGCGCGAGATCGAGGCCGTAGACGAGCGAGCTCTTGTCGAAGATCGCGGTCTGCGGGGAGTTCAGGTACTTCGGCATCGCATCGCCCATCGCGCGGCCACCGAAGCCGACGGTGCGGCCATCGCGGTCGCGGATCGGGAACATGAAGCGGTTGCGGAAGCGATCGTAGTAGCCGCCGGAGTCGCGCTCCGAGGCGAGCCCCGCCTCGGCGACCAGCTCGCCGGGGATGTCGCGCGCGGCGAAGAAGTTCAGCAGGTTGTCCCAGGATTCCGGTGCGAAGCCGAGTCCGAACTTGTCGATCATCTCGGGCGAGAGCTGACGATCCGCGGCCATCTTGCGACCGGCCTCGCCCTGCGGACTGTTGCGCAGGATGTTCGCGAAGAACGTCTGCGCGAGCTCGTTGATCTCGACGAGGCGCTGGCGATGCTGATCGAGGCCGGGGTTCGGTGCTGGCGCGCTGGAGAGCGTGACGCCGGCGCGCTTCGCGAGCTCCTGCAGGGCCTCACGGAACTCGACGTTCTCGACGCCCATGTAGAACGTGAAGATGTCGCCGCCCTTGCCGCACCCGAAGCAGTGGAAGTTCTGCGAATCGGGGAAGACGATGAACGACGGGGTCTTCTCCTGATGGAAGGGGCAGAGTCCCTTGAAGCTGCGTCCCGTGCGCTTCAGCGAGGGGACGTAGGTCTGGACGAGATCGACGATGTCGATGCGATCCCTGATTTCGGCGACGGCGTCATGGGCCATGATGGGCTCCCGCGGTGGATGGATGCTGTGCTGGGACTGATCTTACGGTGCGAGCACGCGCGCGACAAAGAGCTGGTTGTATGTGGTGAGCGCATAGCGATCGGTCATGGAGGCGATCAGATCGGCCACGCGGCGTTCGCGTGGCTCGGTGAGGTCGCCGAGCTCGAGCGCGGCGTTGTTCGTGGTCATGTAGTGATCGAAGAGGGCGAGCACGATGCGCTGCGCCTCGATCGTCTGCGGCTGCTGGTTCAGCGGATCGTAGACGCGCTCGTAGAGGAAGTCGCGCAGGGTATCGGCGGCCTCGCGGATGGCGTCGGACATCGCGATCGTGCCGGGCGCGGTCGTCACGTCCGACGTCACGATGATGTCGGTGACGAGTGTGTTGATGCGTTGCGAGTGCGACTCGCCGAGACGCTCGCGGACGAGCGGCGGCACGTCATTGGGCGCGATGATGCCGGCGCGGATGGCGTCGTCGAGATCGTGGTTGACATAGGCCACGCCGTCCGCGATCTTCACGACCTCGCCCTCGAGCGTCAGCGGGCGTGAGGCCATCGTGCCCATGATCGAGCCGCGCGACTTCGAGTGGTTCAGGATGCCGTCGCGCACTTCGGTGGTGAGATTGAGGCCCCGACCGTCGTGCTCGAGCTTCTCGACCACGCGGACGCTCTGCTGGTTGTGGCGGAATCCGGGGTAGACGGACGCGAGGGCGCGCTCGCCGGCGTGCCCGAATGGCGTGTGCCCGAGATCGTGCCCCATGCCGATCGCCTCGATCAGATCCTCGTTGAGGCGCAGCGCCCGCCCGATGGTGCGTGCGATCTGGGCGACCTCCAGGGTGTGCGTCAGGCGGGTGCGGTAGTGATCGCCCTCCGGGCTGATGAAGACCTGCGTCTTGTGCATCAGGCGGCGGAAGCTCTTGGTGTGGATGATCCGGTCACGATCGCGCTGGAACTCCGTCCGCATGTCGGAGCGTGCCTCGGGGAGCGAGCGCGTCGCATGGCGGCTTCGGGCGGCGAGCGGCGCGAGGATCAGGTCCTCGTTCGCTTCGAGCAGTTCGCGGGGCGTGGTCGTGAGGAAGGCGCTCATTCGATGATGTCCAGCTTGGCGAGACTCGCCATCAGTCGCTTGTCGCCATGCAGCTTGAAGCTCACGGCGATCTCGATGTCGTCACGACGGGGGAGGGCCTCGGTGATCGTGCCCTCGCCGAACTTGGCGTGGAAGACGCGCATCCCGGCCTGGTAGTCGGGCAGCTCGACCTTCACGGCCGGCTCGCTTGCCTTCGCGGCTTCTGCCCATGAGGGCGAGGGGGCCGCAGTGTACGTCGTGGAGACGCTCTGCGCGAGGCGTCCCTTCTGCACACCGGAGAGGCGCCCGTTGGCGCTGGTGCGGCTCGACTGGCGCGTCACGGCCTTGACCGTCTCCGCTGGGATCGACTGCAGGAAGCGCGAGGGTGCTCCCTGCGAGTACTGCCCGTAGGACATGCGGCTCGCGGCGTACGTCAGATAGAGCAGCTTCTCCGCGCGGGTGACGCCGACGTAGAAGAGGCGGCGCTCCTCCTCCATCGGTGTCTTGTCGAACGGCTCCTCGTCGATGGCGCGGCGGATCGGCAGCAGGTTCTCCTCGACGCCGGCGATGAAGACAACCGGATACTCGAGACCCTTCGCCGAGTGCAGCGTGATCAGCGTCACCTGCCCGCGATCGTCCTCCATCGAGTCGACGTCCGCGATGAGCGAGACCTGCTCGAGGTACTGTGCGAGCGCGACCTCGGGATCGACCTGATCGTAGCGCTCGAGATCGGAGCGAAGCTCGGAGACGTTGGCCCAGCGTTGGAGATCTTCTTCCGTGCCTTCGTTGAAAGTCTGCCGATAGCCGGTGTCGTGGACGATCGCGTCGAACAGCTCGGCGAGCGTCGAGGTCTGCTGCTTCTCGCGCAGGCCGGCGAGCACCTTGCCGATGCGCTCGGCGCCGGCGCGTCCCTGATTGCTGAACGTTGGCGGCTCGATGTCGTCGAGATCGGACGGGATCGCACGCGGTACCATCGCGAGGAAGGCATCGATCGTCGGGCGTTGATGCAGGGTCGCCCAGGTCACGGCGGCCTCGAGCGCCTTGGGGCCGAAGCCGCGCCCGATCGGCAGGTTGTCGATGATGCGCTCCAAGCTCAGTTGATCTGCCGGGTTGTGGAGCAGGCGGAGCACGGCGAGAACATCGCGGACTTCCTTGCGCTCGTAGAAGCGGAGGCCGCCGACGATGCGGTAGGGGATGTTCGTGACGCGGAACGCTTCCTCGATCACGCGGCTCTGGGCGGTGGTGCGATACATGATCGCGATCTCTTCCGCCTGGAAGCGCCCGGTCGAGATGAGTCGCCGGATCTCGCTGACGATGAACTGCGCCTCGTGATTCTGATCGGCCAGCTCGCGGAGCGCGATCGGCTCACCCTCGGCGTTCTCGGTGCGGATGCGGCGGTCGATGCGCTGCGTGTTGTCGCGGATGAGGCGATCCGCCGCCTGCACGATGCGTTGCGTCGAGCGGTAGTTGATCTCGAGGTGGATCTGCGTGAGATCCGGATAGTCCTTCTCGAAGTCGAGGATGTTCTTGATGTCCGCCTGTCGCCAGCCGTAGATCGACTGGTCGGGGTCACCCACCACGAAGAGATTCCGGTAGTAGTCGGCGAGCGCGGAGATGAGGACATACTGGACGCGGTTCGTGTCCTGGTACTCGTCGACCATGATGTAGCGGAACTGCTCCTGATAGCGTTCCAGCAGCTCCGGCGCCTGATCGAACAGGCGGATCGGGAGGCCGAGGAGATCGTCGAAGTCGACCGCGTTGTTGCCACGCAGCTGCTTCTCGTACTCCTTGTAGACGCGCGCGGCGATCTCGTCGTCGTACGTCTGCGTCTCGCCGAGCATCTCCTCGGGTGTCATGAGCACGCTCTTCGCGGCCGATATGCGCGAGAGCATCCGGCGCGGGGTGACCTGCTTCGGATCCTGATTGAGGGCGATGATCGCGCGCTTCACCGATTCGAGCTGATCGCCGGTGTCATAGATCAGGAAGTTCGGCTGCAGCTGCAGCTTGTCGGCGACGAGCCCCGGGTTCTGGCGGAGCACGCGCACGCCGAACGAGTGGAACGTGCCCATCACGAGCCCATCGGTGCCCTCACCGTGCACGAGGCGATCGATGCGCTCCTTCATCTCGCGGGCGGCCTTGTTCGTGAAGGTCACGGCGAGGATCTGGTAGGGGGGAACGCCCTTCTCCTGGATCAGGTACGCGATGCGGTGCGTGAGTACGCGCGTCTTCCCGGAGCCGGGTCCCGCGACAACCAGCACGGGACCCTCGGTGGTGAGGACGGCGCGCTGCTGTTCGGGGTTGAGTCCCTGCAGAAGTCGGGAAGATTGGTCGAGCATGATGGTTGGGATTCCTCATTGGTGACGCGTGTGGACGGGCCTTGCCGGGGATCGACGCGGGTGCGATCGGACTCGGCCATGATCCTTCAATAGTAGCACTCCTGTTCGTGTCTCCAGGTCACCGCGGGAAGGGAATCGCGGGATGGAAGATCGACGGTTCGGCGGCCTCATGGGTTGACGCACCGCCGCGGATTCGCTATAGTATCCGCCGTTGCCAACGTCGACGTAGCTCAGTGGCAGAGCTAGGGACTCATAAGCCCTCGGTCGGTGGTTCGAATCCACCCGTCGACACCACAGGAAACACCCACGGTCCTTCCCGATCGTGGGTGTTTTGCATGTCCGGAACCATGAGGATTGCGTCGTGCCGTGCAGGATTCGTGTCGCGACTCCTTGACGTGACGCCAGTCAGTCGCCAGACTGGATGGACAGGATCCATCGTTCCGGATGTGACGTCTTCACGTTCCCCACTGCGAGACGATCCTGACGCACGATCATCATGATTCCCGGGAGGCACGACGGCCGAAATCCAGCCAGACTCACCTTGAGCGACGCGCAGACTCGTCATCCGCGCGCGGCTGCTCGCCACCCGGAGACATTCATGGACGTCGATTCTTCAGCTGCGGACCCGTTATCACCCTGGCCAGCTTCCGTGCGCGTCATCATCGGCATCGCCGAGACGACCGGGGAGAAGCTGGCATGAACGATTGGATACTGGTCGGGATCGGTCTGATCCTGACCGTCGGAACCGGCCTCTTCGTGGCGGCCGAGTTCGCGCTCGTGAATCTCGACCGCGGGGACCTTGAGGCGCGCCAGGAGCGCGGCGAGCAGGGACTCGGCGGGATCATCAGCGCCCTCAAGATCACCTCCACGCACCTGTCGAGTGCCCAGCTCGGCATCACCCTCACCACGCTGCTCAGTGGATACACGTTCGAGCCGGCCATCAGCTCGCTGCTGCAGTCGCCGCTCGACTCCCTGAACGTTCCCGAATCGGCGATGCCGGTGGTGGGATCGGTCGTCGGTGTGGGTGTCGCGACACTCTTCTCGATGGTCATCGGCGAACTCGTGCCGAAGAACTTTGCGCTCGCCCTGCCACTGGCGACGGCGCGGCTGGTCGTGCCGTTTCAGGCCGGCTTCACCGCGGTCTTCCGTCCGGTGGTGATCTTCTTCAACAACACCGCGAACACGATCGTCCGCCGCTTCGGCATCGAGCCGAAGGAGGAGCTTTCCGGTGCGCGCAGTGCCGAGGAACTGAGTTCGCTGATCCGTCGCTCGGCGATGGAGGGCGTGCTCGATCGCGATCAGGCGATCCTGCTCTCGCGCACGCTGCGCTTCTCCTCCCACGCGGCCGATGAGGTGATGACCCCGCGCGTGCGGATGGTCACCGTCCCGGCGACGGCCACAGTCGCGGAGATCGTCGATCTCGTCGAGGCGACCGGGCATTCGCGCTTCCCGGTGACGGGCGAGTCGGTCGATGACATTCTCGGCGTGGTGCACGTCAAGCAGGCGATGGCCGTTGATCGCGCGCGCTGGTCGGAGGCGACGGCGGGCGAGCTGATGAGCTCCGTACTGCACGTCCCCGAGTCGATCGGGGCGGAATCGCTGCTCGGGCAGCTGCGCGAAAGCGGCTTCCAGATCGCGATCGTCAACGACGAGTACGGCGGTACGGCGGGACTCGTGACGCTCGAGGATCTCATCGAGGAGCTGGTCGGCGAACTCGTCGACGAGCACGATCGCGCGCAGGTCGGGGCGATTCAGGCGGGCAAGTCGGTCGTCTTCGATGCCTCGTGGCGCCCGGACGAACTCGTTGAACGCACGGGACTTCGCATCCCGGAGAGCGACGACTACGAGACCGCGGCCGGATTCGTCGCGGAACAGCTCGGGCGCATGCCGGAGCTGGGCGACGAGATCCCGGTCGAGCACGGCGTGCTGCGCGTCGAGCGCGTCACGCGGTCGCGGCTCGAGCGGTTGCGCTACATCCCGAACGATCCCGAGCACGACACGGTGATCATGACGACGCACGATCGTCTGGTCGATCAGATCCGGAAGGAGGCCATCGATGGGTGAGTATCTTCCCGGGTTGATTTGGCTGGTGGTCCTGTTGCTGGCGAATGCCTTCTTCGTGGGGGCGGAGTTCGCCGTCATCTCGGCGCGTCGTTCCCAGATCGAGCCGCAGGCGGAATCCGGCAGCGGTGCTGCACGGACGACGTTGTGGGCGATGGAACACGCGACGCTGATGCTCGCGATGTGCCAGCTGGGGATCACGGTCTGCTCGCTGGTGATCCTGAACGTGGCCGAGCCGGCGATCCATCATCTGCTCGAGATCCCGTTCGAATGGGTTGGGCTGCACGGGGACTCCGTGTCGGTCGGGGCGTTCGTGATCGCGTTGCTGGTCGTGACGTTCCTGCATGTGGTGATCGGCGAGATGGTGCCGAAGAACATCGCGTTCTCGGTGCCGGAGCGCGCGGCCCTGCTGCTCGCGCCGCCGCTGGTGTTCCTGGCGCGGATCTTCCGGCCGATCATCCATTTCCTGAACGGCACGGCGAACGGCGTGCTGCGCATCTTCCGTGTCGAGCCGAAGGACGAGGCGGAGAGTACGTTCACGCTCGATCAGATCGCGACGATCGTGGAGCAGTCGACGCGCGAGGGCGTGCTGGTCGACGAGTCCGGTACGCTGACGGCGACCTTCGAGTTCAGCGAGCGCGAGGTCGGGCAGGTCGCGGTGCCGCTGGCCAAGCTCGTCCGGATGCCGCAGACGGCGAGTCCGGCGGATATCCAGCAGGCGGTCGCGACGTATGGCTTTTCGCGGTACATCCTGACTGATGCGAACGGCTTGCCGATGGGGTACATCCATCTGAAGGACGTGATCGATCTTGTCGATGTCGCGGCCTTCAGCCAGCCGATCCCGCGCAAGCGGATCCGTCCGCTCGCCGCGGTGCGCGCGACGGACGAGATCGAGGATGCGCTCGCGGTGCTGCGCCGGACCGGTGCGCATGTTGCGCGCGTCTCCGATGCGACGGGTGCCGTGACGGGCGTCCTCTTCCTCGAGGATATCCTCGAGGTGCTCGTCGGCGAGGTCCAGGACGCGACGACCATCGCGCGCTGACCTCTCGCCGAACGCCCCGGTCCCGCGCGGATCGGGGCGTTCGGCATGCCTGTGCGACAGGTGGGGAGTGCACGAGACGCGCGTTTGTCCTACCATCCGTGAAACGGACTCCACGTGTCGGAGTATTCGGCCCTGGCCGACGCGACACTGCTGGAATGTCATTGGCCACCTCCATGTAAAGGACAGAAGGTAGATGCGAGGCGCATTTTCGAGCGAGCCGGGAGTTGATTTCTCGGTCGAGAGCAATCGTGTGGCGATGCAGGCCGCGTTGACGCAGGTCGCGTCGGAGCTCGGGCAGCGCTATCCGCTGATCATCGGCGGCGAGCGCCGCGAAACCGGCGAGTGGATCACGTCCACGAATCCGGGCAACATCGATGAGGTCGTCGGCTACGTGGCGAAGGCGTCGAAGGCGGATGTCGAGGACGCGATCGCGGCGGCGGAGGCCGCGTTCCAGACGTGGCGCAAGCTGCCGGTCGAGGGGCGTGCGAGCGCGCTGTTCAAGGTCGCGGCCATCCTGCGCCGTCGTCGCCTCGAGCTGTCGGCGTGGCTCGTCCACGAGCTCGACAAGCCGTGGGATGAGGCCGATGGCGAGGTCGCCGAGGCGGTCGACTTCCTCGAGTGGTACGGACGTCAGGCGCTGAAGCTTGCCGAGCGCACGCCGCTTGCGCATCTCGCCGATGAGGCGACGGACTATCGCTACCAGGCGATCGGGGTCGGCATCGTGATTCCGCCCTGGAACTTCCCGCTGGCGATCTTCACCGGCATGACGATGGGTGCCGTGGTGGTTGGCAACGCCGTGATCATCAAGCCGGCGAGCAACACGCCGATCATCGGCTACAAGCTGGTCGAGATCTTCGAGGAGGCGGGCATCCCGGCGGGTGTCGTCAACTTCCTGCCGGGCAGCGGTGCCGAGATCGGCGACACGCTGGTCGATCATCCGAAGACGCGCTTCGTCTCGTTCACGGGCTCGAAGGATGTCGGCGTGCGCATCTACGAGCGCGCCGCGAAGGTGCAGCCGGGTCAGCGCTGGCTGAAGCGCGTGGTCGCCGAGATGGGCGGCAAGGACGCGATCATCGTCGACAAGAGCGCGGACATCCAGAAGGCGGTCGAGGGCATCGTGACCTCGGCGTTCGGCTTCTCCGGGCAGAAGTGTTCCGCCTGCTCGCGCGTCATCGTGCACAAGGATGTCGCGGAGGCCGTGACGCAGGGCGTGGTCGAGCGCGCGAAGCAGGTCATCTCGGTCGGCTCCGGCATCGAGGGCGTCGCGTCGATGGGCGCGGTGGTCGACAAGAACCAGTACGACTCGATCATGAACTACATCGAGGTCGGGCAGACGGAGGGTCGCGAGGTCTTCCGCGGCGAGATCCCGGAGGCGAACGGTTACTACGTGCCGCCGGTGATCTTCGCGGACGTGCCGCGCACGGCGCGCATCGCCTGCGAGGAGATCTTCGGCCCGGTGCTGACGATCGTGCCGGTCGAGGACTTCGACGACGCGCTGGATGTCGCGAACGACTCCGAGTACGGTCTGACCGGTTCCGTCTACGCGAAGGATCGCTTCCTGCTAGAGCGTGCGCGTGACGAGTTCCAGGTCGGCAACCTGTACTTCAACCGCAAGTCGACCGGCGCGATGGTCGGCGTGCATCCGTTCGCGGGCATGAAGCTGAGCGGCACGGACTCGAAGGCGGGTGGTCCGGATTACCTGCACAACTTCGTCGAGGCCAAGGCCATCGGCGAAACGCTGTAGGGATCGTCGACGCCCCGATCGCCAGTCGGCGATCGGGGCGTCTTCATGTAAGAGGAGCGACATGATGACCGATACGACGACATTTGCGCACGAGGTGGAAGAGCGCCTGCTGCGCTACGTGAAGATCGACACGACGAGCGCAGAGGCGTCCGTGACGACCCCGAGTACGGCGAAGCAGGTCGATCTGCTGAAGTTGCTTCAGCTCGAGCTGGTCGAGATCGGGGCGTCGGACGTGACACTGACCGACTACGGCGTGGTGCTCGCGACGATTCCGGCGACGATCGCGGAGGCGGTGCCGTCGGTCGCGTTCCTCGGGCACGTCGACACGACCGAGGCGTTCAGCGGGACGAACGTGAAGCCGATCGTGCATCGTGCCTACGAGGGTGGCGACATCACGTATCCGGACAATCCGAATCTGGTGCTCTCGCCGGGCGAGTTCCCGTATCTCGCGACGAAGGTCGGCGAGGACGTGATCACCGCGAGCGGCCTGACGCTGCTCGGCTCCGACGACAAGGCGGGCGTCGCGATCGTGATGACGCTGGCGAAGCATCTGCTGGCGCACCCGGAGATCCCGCACGGCACGATCCGCGTGGCGTTCACGCCGGACGAGGAGATCGGCCGCGGGGTCGATCCGCAGTTGCCGAAGGATCTCGCGGTCGACTTCGCGTACACGCTCGATGGTGGTGAGCTCGGAGAGATTGTCTACGAGACGTTCTCCGCGGATAGCGCGCGCGTGCACATCGAGGGCGTCTCGACGCATCCGGGTGACGCGAAGGATCAGATGGTAAACGCACTGCATCTCGCGGCGAAGATCCTCGAGACGCTGCCGAAGACGAACCGCACGCCGGAGACGACCGATGGGCGCGACGGCTTCATCCATGCCTACCACCTTGGCGGTGGCGCGGCGGTCGCGGATCTGGCGTTCATCATCCGCGACTTCGAGCGCGAGGGGCTGCAGGCGCACGGCGATCTGCTGCAGCAGGTGTGCGCGACGGTGCAGGCGACGGAGCCGCGCGCGACGATTACCTGCGAGATCACGCCGTCGTACCGCAACATGCGCTACTGGCTGGAGAACGACATGCGTCCGGTCGAGATCGCGTTGCAGGCGACGCGCGATCTGGGGATCGAGCCGATCTCGCCGCCGATCCGTGGCGGCACGGACGGCTCGCGTCTGACGGAGATGGGCGTGCCGACGCCGAACATCTTCACGGGCATGCAGGGCATCCACGGTCCGCTCGAATGGGTGAGCGTGCAGGACATGGCGCGCGCGACGGAGGTCTGCCTCCGCATCGTCGAGCTGTGGGGCGCGCAGAAGTAGCCTACGACCGTTCAAGACGCGGAGATCGAATCCCCATTCGCACATCGCGGGTGGGGATTCGGTATGCTCTGCGGCAGGACGACCGAGGATCGGTCGACGTGAGGAGGCATCGTGACGGCAGGGCGGGAATCGGGACTGGTGCAGCATCTGCGACGTGCGCTCGAGGCGGCGGCGTTCGGGTCGCGACAGCACGTGCTCGTCGGCGTCTCCGGCGGTGCGGATTCGCTCGCGCTGATCGTCGGGCTGCACGAGCTCGATCGGCTCGGGCTGTTGCATGTGACCGCCGTGCATGTCGATCATGGCGTGCGGGAGACGTCGCACGATGAGGCGCGGCAGGTCGCGGCGCTGCTCGATCGCCTCGGGATCGCGTGCGTCGTGCGGACGATCGTGCCGGATGATCTCGCGCGGCATCGGGGGGTCGGTGCGGAGGAAGCGCTGCGTCGCGAGCGGTATCGCGCCTTCGCCGAGGTGCTGACCGAGATCGGGGCAGAGGTCGTCGCGACGGCGCATCATCAGCGCGATCAGGCGGAGACGGTGCTGCTGCATCTGCTGCGTGGTGCGGGACTCGATGGGGTGAGCGGGATGCGCGTCCGGAGTGCGCTCACGGTGCCGTGGTGGCCGAATGACGCGCTCGCATCGCGAGCGGTCGCGCTCTGGCGTCCCGTGCTGGATGTCGATCCGGCGGAGCTCCGCGCCTTCGTCGCGGCGCGTGGGCTACCGATCATCGAGGATGCGTCGAATGCGGACCCGACGTATCGGCGGAACGCGATCCGGCACGAGGTACTGCCCGTGCTGGAGCGCGTGATGCCGGGCGCGACGGTCAACCTCGCGCGCTTCGCCGCGAACGCGCAGGCGGACGACGACGTGATCGACGGGATCGTCACAGCGCTGCTGTCGGGACGAGACGGGCGCGAGGGTCTTCCGTGGCGCGAGCTGCGGGAGCAGGCGATCGGTATCCAGCGACGCGTGATCCGCCGCTGGGTGCTGACACAGATCTCCGGGCTCGAGCTGACGCAGGATCGCACGGAGGCGGTGCGTCAGCTGGCGGAGCGCAACGAGGGCGGCAAGCGCGTCGAGATTGGCGAGGGGTGGTCGGTCACGGTGCGCGGCGGGATGCTGCGTCTCGTGCGCTGAGCAACGTGTTGGTGGACCATGAGGTTACGCTTGCAGGATCTTGTCGCTACGAGATGTCGCAGATGCAGAAGGTGTGCCCAGCGGGGTCCTTCATCACCGTGAACGACTCGTTCACGTCCACGAGCGTTGCGCCGAGCGTCTCTGCGCGCGCCACTTCCGCCGCGCGATCGGTGGCGTGGTAGTCGATGTGGATCTGCTGCCCACGCTCCTGCGTCGGCCAGGTGGTGGCGAGATAGCCTTCCACCGGCTGGACTCCGACGGTGACGGGCGTTTCGGCGATGACGGACGCCCATCCGTCGTTTGCCTCCGCCTCGCCATGCAGGAGTCCGGCGTAGAACGTCGCGAGCGCGGATTCGTTCGGGGCATCGAAGACAATGCTGGCGATGCGAGGCGTGTCGTCCGCGAGACCGGTGTCCTGCGCGAAGAGGCAGAACGGATGCCCGGCCGGGTCGAGCATCACGGTCCAGCTGTCACCCGGCTGGACGTCAGCCTTCGTCGCGCCGAGGGTGATCGCGCGGGCGACGCCGGCGGAGAGATCGGTCACGGCGTAGTCGAGGTGGATCTGCTGCCCGCGCTCCTGCGTTGGCCAGGTTGGCGGCAGGTAGTCATCGACCGGCTGGAACCAGATCTCCAGATCGCGATCTGGCACGCGCACGGCGTCGAACTTCACGGGGAGATCGAGCAGGTGGCCGTAGAACGTCGAGAGCGCTTCGGCGTCGGGACAATCGATGGCGATGCTGTCGAGCTTGATGGTGGACATCTGCGTTTCCCTTCATGACGTGAACTGGTCGTGTCCCTTCACTCTCGCCCGGAGAGCGGACAATCCGTGTCCGCTATTGACGCGTTGCGGCCGGAGACGTGGAGATGTCTCCTCATGGCACCCTTCATGGGTGCCATGAGGAGAGACCGGGGTCGGGATCAGTGATAGTTGTGCGAGTCCGGGATCAGCGCGCGGATATCGGCACGCGAGCGCGGCCCGGCCCCCTCCATCACCGGAACGAGCTGGATGCGATCGGGATCGACCTCGCGGATCGTGTCCGGGTCGAGATCGGCATCGGTGATCACCTCGCTTACCTTCGGCTCCGGGTAGGCGTATGGACTGTCCTCGATCGGATGCAGACGCCTCGCGACCACGTTGATATTGTTGCCCGATCGTTGCAGCCTCCCTTCCACGAACAGCAGTGGCACGCTGCGCACCTCGTAGCGCTGCTCCTTGTTGAGATCGGGGTAGATCACCACGTTGACGAGCCCCGTCTCGTCCTCCAGCAACAGGAACGTGATGCCCTTCGCCGTGCCCGGCTGTTGCCGGCAGACGATCAGCCCCGGCAGCATGATCGGCATGCCATCCGGCAGGTCCTCGAGCTCCTTGACCGTCACCGTACCACCGGGCATGCGCTTGCGCAGCAGATAGAGCGGATGCCAGGCCGAGTGACCGACCAGGCGGTACTCGTCGGTCATCTGCTCCCAGGTCGTCATGCGTGGGAGCTCGGTCAGATCCTGCTCGGTCGGGAGCGGCAGCGCGAGCTGACGTCCGCTCGTCTTCGTGCCGCGACGTCCGGTCGTGAAGCCGCGTGACGAGATGAAGAGCCCCGCCTGCCAGATCATCTCGCGGCGTCCGAGGCCGAAGCCATTGCACGCGCCGGCGAGGATCAGATTCTCGATCGCCTCCTGCCGCAGATGCGTGCGCCGGATGAAATCGGTCAGCGAGCGGAACGGACCGTGCGTCGTGCGCTCGTGGGCGATCGCGAGCGCGGCGTCCTCGGTGAGGCCCTTCACGAAGGAGAGCCCCATGCGGACGATGTTCGACCCTGCGATCGTGCAGCGCGCCTCGCTGTGATTGATGTCCGGCGGGCGGATCTGGAGGCCGTGCCGACGCGCATCGTTGATGAGCACGTGCGGCGGGTAGAACCCCATCGGCTGGTTGTTGAGCAGGGCGCAGAGGAACTCTGCCGGATAGTAGTGACGCAGCCAGGTGGACTGGTAGGCGAGAATGCCGAACGCTGCTGCGTGACTCTTCGGGAACCCGTATTCGGCGAATCCCTCCAGCTTGTCGAAGACCTTGTTTGCTGTCCTGGCGTCGACTCCACGACGCATCGCGCCTTCGATGAACTCCATCCTTTGCTCACGCATCTTTTCGAGCGATCGCTTGCGGGTCATGGCGCGGCGAAGCTTGTCGGCCTGACCGGGTGTGAAGCCGGCGAGACGCTCCGCCACCTGCACGACCTGCTCCTGATAGAGGATGACGCCGAGGGTATCCTTCAGCAGATCCTCGAGATCGGGATGATCGTAGGTCGCGGTGAAGTCGGGATCGAGGCGCCGGTTGATGAACGGCGTCACCGCGCCGCCGACGATCGGACCGGGGCGCACGATCGCGACCTGCACGACGAGATCCTCCAGCTTTTCGGGCTTCGTGCGGCGGATCATCTGGATCTGGGCGCGACTCTCGATCTGGAACACGCCGATGGTGTCGCCCGCCTGGATCATGTCGTAGACGTTCTGATCGTCGAAGTTGATGCGCCCGAGGTCGATCGGGGGATGGCCCGAGGCGTCGACGAGGTCGAGGCATTCCTCGACGAGCGAGAGCATGCCGAGTGCGAGGAAGTCGATCTTGATGAGCCCCGCATCCTCGATCGAGTCCTTGTCCCACTGGCAGATGAAGCGATCGTCCATGGCGGCGGGCTGGATCGGCACGATCTCGTTGAGCGGGGTCGACGAGATGATCATGCCTCCGGAGTGCTGCGTGATGTGACGCGGGAATCCGGCGAGCTGCCCGGCGATCTCGACGAGGAAGCTCCAGGGCGGGGCACCGAGGCGCGCTTCGTATTCGGGGAAGCGCTTCAGTTCCGTGTCCAGCCCGGAGGCGCTGTAGCGATCGCTGAGCTTGGCGATGCGGTTGATATCGTGCATGGGGATACCGAGTGCCTTGCCGACGTCGCGGACGGCGCTGCGCAGGCGGTAGGTCGCGAAGGCGCTGACCATCGCGGCGTGCTCCGGCCCGTAGACCTGATGGACGCGCGCGATGAGCTGCTCGCGGATCTCGCGCGGGAAGTCGATGTCGATGTCGGGGACGGAGTTCAGCTCCTCGTTGAGGAAGCGGCCGACGTAGAGATCGTGCTCCATCGGATCGACGGCGGAGAGCCCGATCAGGTAGCAGACGATCGAGCTGACGGCCGATCCGCGGGAGCGTCCGGGCGGGAGGAAGCGGCGCGAGGGGGAGGCCTCCCCGCCACGCAGTTCGCGGCTGACTTCCTCGGCGAGCAGGAAGATGTCGTGATAGAGCAGGAAGAATCCCGAGAGCTTGTGATGGAAGATCAGGCGCAGCTCATCTTCCATGCGGGGCTGGGCGGCGGCGCGCTTCTCGTGACCGGGAGGATAGCGCTCCTCGAAGGCGCCGCGGCACATGCGGGCGAGAACCTCGTTCTGCGATTCCTG
>Ga0164243_10002326_pt1 | contig 31575 bp, 30 predicted proteins | sample OricompcompostOP_FD_108781 | JGI IMG/M metagenome (GOLD analysis project Ga0164243, IMG submission 108781) | Organic Plus compost microbial communities from Emeryville, California, USA - Original compost - Organic plus compost (OP) | ecosystem: Engineered > Solid waste > Mixed feedstock >... | reverse complement strand
CTTTCTGATTATGGCGCGTACCGATGCAGCAGCCACCCTCGGCTTTGAAGCAGCCGTTGAGCGCGCCGAAAAGTTTGCCGAGGCCGGCGCAGACATTCTGTTTGTAGAAGCCGTAACCAAGGCCGAAGAAGTGAAGGCGCTGCCCCAACGGCTTGCCAAGCCTCAATTGATGAACATGGTGATCGGCGGCCGGACACCCATTTTCAATGCCGACCAGCTGGCTGAATTGGGCTATGGCGTCGTCCTGTATGCCAACGCGGCCTTGCAGGGCGCGGTTGCCGGTATGCAGAAAGCATTGACGGTGCTGCGCGATGAGAAAGAAGTACAGGAGTCCAGCGGTCTGGTGACGCCGTTCGCCGAACGTCAGCGTCTGGTAGGCAAGCCTGAGTGGGATGCTCTGGAGAAACAGTACACCTGATGCATCGGCATGATGGGCGATGAGAGCGCCCAATAGTGCATCGAAACGGCGAGAGCCGGCGATTTGAGTCTTAAAGCAGACTGATGTCGTCGGCTACGGAATCGTGTAATCGGACAGACGTAGTGCATGCTCTAAACTGTTTTGACTTCCTCAAGCAGTTCAGGATGATGAACTAATAATTTCAGAGGTTTAATCAGGGCGACCGGTGGCTTTGTCTTTCCTGTTTCGTAGCGGGAAAACGCATTGGCGCCGCCGCCAAAAATAGCCGCAGCGTCACGCTGATCGAGTTTTAGGTTTCGCCGTGCATGGTGTCGATTCCTGTGGGCCTGAGTCGCTCTAGTAAGAGTTGATAAGCTCAAGGCAATCGACGACCACTTGTCTCAAGTGGCCGTCATTCCCCAAATATCATTCGGGTAATTTTGGTTCCCGATTTTTCAATCGTCGCCCTGACTGATCAAGTCAAATGCGTTGCCAGAAAATCGAGCGAGCGTTGTTGTGCAAGCTGATAGGCCGATTCGCTATATGAGCCACGCTGATCGCAGCCGAAGCCGTGGCCGGCGCCTTCATACACATGAATGTCGGCTTGTGGCTGAGCGGCTTTGATAGCATCGATATCAGCAACGGGAATGGAGCCGTCCTTGTCACCAAAGTGCATTTGGACCGGGATTTGGGATGTCAGAGACCGGGCGTCGGCGATACCACCGCCATACCAGCAAACAGCCGCTTTGAGTCCGTCGAGCTTGCAGGCCGCTTGCCAGGCAAGGGCGCCACCCCAGCAATAGCCGATGATGCCGACAGGTTTATTGCCCAGCGCCTTGATAGCCGCTTCGATGTCAAGGAGTGACTCCTCAAGCGTGACCCGGCTGCGCAGTGCCAATCCTTGCTGAACGTCTTCCTGTGTATAGCCCAGTTGCACGTTGGGTTCGACCCGGTCAAACAGGGCGGGCGCAATGACCTCATATCCTTGCGCGGCGAACCGTTCGCAAACGTTGCGGATGTGCGAATTGATGCCAAAAATTTCCTGCAGAACTACCAGGGCGCGCGGTGCATTGCTGGCGCCGGTGCGATAGGCAGCAATTGACTTCTGGTCTGTGGTGTTGAGTTTGATATCCAAAATAGCCTCCTTTAGCCAATAGTGAGAACATTGTAGTCGAATGTCAATTGTATTACTCGCAACCATCTTGGAAGCATTGTCGCAACCGTTCATCGTATGGAATCAACAGAGGAGGTAATCGCTGCAAATATAATGGACTTGCCCATTATCAACAACAAATGACTTATGGGGAACTCACAATGATCCTTGCCGATGAAGTGTTTGCTGAAATGGATTGTTAATAGAAAATTGGAACGCGGCGTGGGGGTAGCAAAATCAGAACCCTAGATTCTGTGAGACCCGTAAGCGCCTTCGATAAATGGAGGTTAAGCTTCCGGTATTGAAACCGAATCAAGTGATTTTGCTACCTCGGCAATCAGCTCAAATGAACGCAAGCGTTTTTCCGGATCATAAATATCCGATACGATCATGAATTCATCTGCTTGCGTGCGTTCAAGGAACTTCTGCATACCTTTTCTTACAGTGTCCGGAGAACCGATGATACTGCAGGCCAGCATATTGGAAGCCTGCATTTTTTCTGCATTGCTCCAATAGTCCTCAATATTATCAATGGGAGGATGCATCAGACTTCGTGTTCCCCGGAACAGATCAGCAAAGGAGACTTGCTGCGAAGTGGCCAGGTAACGGGCCTCTTCATCGGTGTCGGCGGCAATAATATTAATTCCCACCAGGGCATACGGCTTTGCCTGCTGGCTGGATGGCTTGAATTTGTCCCGATAGGATTGCAGGGCCATGTCCAGCATTTGTGGTGCAAAATGGGACGCGAAGCCATAAGGCAAACCGAGCTCTGCCGCCAGATGGGCGCCGAACAGGCTTGATCCCAGAATCCAGATAGGAATATTTAAACCCGAACCGGGAATCGCCTCTATGCGCTGGCCTTCCTGAGCCGGTGCCAGAAAGGCCTGCAGTTCCTGTACATCGTCCGGGAAATTGGCTGCATTGGCCGGATCGCGGCGTAAGGCACGAAGGGTGAGCTGATCGGTGCCGGGTGCCCGTCCCAGTCCCAGATCAATTCGTCCGGGATAAAGCGTTTCCAGTGTGCCAAACTGTTCGGCAATGACATAGGGAGCGTGGTTCGGCAGCATAATGCCGCCAGCGCCGACCCGGATCCTTTTGGTGCCGGCAGCGATATGGGAAATAACCAGTGAGGTGGCTGCAGTTGTGACCGCTGGCATATTGTGGTGCTCTGCGACCCAGAATCGGGTATAGCCGCAAGTTTCGGCGTGTTGTGCCAGGGTGCGTGCTTCGTCAAGTGCGATGCGACGGCTGGAATTCTGGCGGACCTGCCCAAGCTCTAGAACAGATAACTGCACCATTTTTTATATTCCAATTTGAGTTGCTTCAGGGGTCATCATATCATTTAAGCTATGCATACACAGTTGAGATGAAGTTCCGGATTGTGTTACCACGACGTGCCAGGGGAGTGGGCTGCCCTAACCATATAATGGCTACAGAATCTCTGGTGTTTCAATAAGGTCGTCAGAAACACGTAGAACTAAAATACCAATATCATATGCCCAACAGATCAGGTAGAATAGCTCAACCAATAGGTCGGAATCCGGTATGTCCAAGACGCAAAATAAGATGTCACTTCAGTTCAACGCGATCACTCCATCGAGAGCGGTCGATGAAATTGAGCTACAAATTCGCACAATGATAGCCGACGGTATTCTGACGCCAGGAGACAGACTACCGTCTGAGCGGGAGCTTGCTGCGCAATTTAACGTGAGTCGCAATACATTGCGTGAAGCTATACGTTCACTCGAGTATGCAGGAATCGTGCAGATGCGTAAGGGAGCGACAGGAGGAGCATATATTATGCATGGCAATTCTGGCGCAATTGTGGGTGGGCTGCGTGTGCTCTATCATCTCGGCGCAATCACACCGCAACACCTGACTGAAGCACGCATATGGCTGAGCGAAACAATTGTCCGGGTGGCGTGTGAACGTGCTACACAAGAGGATCTGCAATCGCTGGATGCGAATGTCGCCGCAATGAACGATGCGCACGATCGGGGCGCGTTCGATGAACGTCAAAAGCTAAACCGGGAATTCCATTTGATATTGGCACGTATTACCCGCAATCCGATCATCATCAGTATGATGGATGCGGTTATGGATGTGATGGGTTTGTTTATCGATCAGATTGGCCCGGGCGAAAATCCGTTTACGCTTCCATCCAGACGTCGCTTAATGAAGCACCTGCATAACCGCGATGCTGAACAGGCGGTGCAAGAAATGGACAAATATCTCGTTCGTCTGCAAACTGGCTACTTGAATCGATGGGCACAACGGCAGGCCCGGCCAGATGTTCAAGCCTCAGACGCAGAATAATAATTTACCTGCCTGTTTGCCGTTTTTCTACCTATTTACGCAGGCCGGATGTGCTACAGCAATAGTGACGATTTAGTCGGCGGTGGTTATGGCTGGCTCTCTACGATGAAGCACGATGGGTTTGCCGCCTAGTCGGCGTTTGCACATCCAATGCGCCAGGGCCGAGTCCAGATAGTCGGCGTGACCGGGAAACCAGGCTTGCAGCTCATTGACGAATGAGCGTCCTATGGACAAATTACCCTGGGAAACCAGTTGATAAACGTCCTCGGCAGACTGAAGCACTGCAGCATGTTCGTTTATGTGGCAGTCTTGCGCAGGAAAATTCGTTTCCCGCATCCAGCTGTCTTCCGCCCCGAAATGAGAATACAAATGCGCCTTGAGCAGTTCTATTTGGCATAAAAGATTTGCGTCCGGGCACGATAATGTTTGAGCAATCAGCATGTCAAATTCTTCGTGAATGTCGTCCATTGGGGTAAATCCAAGCGCCAGGGAGCTCCTCTGATTTAATGATGCTGGTATTGCCATGTATATTCCTTGTTTAATAGCCGGATGCGAATCAAAGATCAAGGGTCAGTGTTTTGGAGCGGGAGCCGGAACAGCAAATCATCATGCTTTTATTCGCCTCACGTTGCTCGTCGGATAGACACTCATCACGGTGATCCGGGATGCCATCAAGAACCGTTGTTACGCAGGAGCCGCATATGCCCTGACTGCAGGCATAAGGAACGTCAACGCCTGCATCAAGTAGCGTGTCAAGAATAGATTTACCCTCCGGCACCGATAATGTCCGGCCATCCCGGGCCAGTTTTACTTCAAATCCCCCATCTGTTGCGGCTGCGTTTGCTGCGGCAAATCTTTCATAATGCACCGTATCGGGTTGGCGGCTTTTTCCCGCTGCGATAAATGCCTCAAGCATGCCCGAAGGCCCACAGCAGTACAGGTGCGCGGTAGATGCGGCGCTGCCAAAAATGGCACTCAGATCAAGGCGTTTATGATCAGCCAGATTGTCAACATACAGATTTATGGCGCCTTTACCACAATTTGCAAGACGCTGAAGCTCATCACGGAATGCCATGTGCGAGAAAGAGCGAGCGCAATAGTGCAGCTCCCAGCTACTGCCAAGCTCAATCAGCCTTGAAATCATTGAGATGATCGGCGTAATGCCGATGCCGCCGGCGATCAAAATCGTATGTGAAGCATTTTCTGTTAATTCGAAATCATTGGAAGGTAATGAAATATCGAGCGTCATGCCCACTCTTGCGTTGTCGTGAAACCACGATGAGCCTCCGCGACTCTCCAGCTCTTTTTTGACAGCGATATTGTAATGGCGCGGTTCGCCGCCGTTGTTGATCAGCGAGTAGCTGCGTCTTAGCCCGCCTGGCAAATGTATGTCTATATGCGCGCCTGCCGTAAAAGGGGGTAAATATTGTTCTCCAATGGGCCAGAGTTCGAATGAAGCTGTTGCTTCACTTTCCAGTCGTATTTGACGAATTTGCGTGCGAATGATGTCAGCAGTCATCGTGTTTTTCCTTGTCCATGTGGCGGCCTGTTCTGATTCAGGTGCCGCCTGCTTCAAATTGATTTGTCAAATCTTTATGGACAGAATATCACAACCATGATAGATTGTTTGAATGGTTGAACCTAATTTTCAAAAAAAGGAAACACGCTAATGCTTACAAAGGAAGATAATGAGCGCCTGGTGCGCGTGGGGCAGGGGACAGAGATGGGCCGGCTGATGCGGCTTTACTGGATTCCCTTTTTGCGCTCTTCAGATGTATTAACCAATGGGCAACCTTATCGAGTCCGTCTTCTTGGAGAAGATCTGGTTGCGTTTCGTGACAGCCAGGGTCAGGTCGGTCTCATTGATCATGCCTGTCCGCATCGTGGTGCTCCGCTAGTCTTCGGAAGAAACGAGGACGAAGGTATTCGCTGTATTTATCACGGCTGGAAATTCGACATAACAGGCAAGTGTAAAGAGATTCCCACAGAGCCGGCCGACTCACCTATGGTGAAAAAAGTGCGTGTCACGGCTTACCCTGTGCGTGAGCGCAATGGCATTTTATGGGCTTACATGGGTCCCGATACGGATGCGCCTCCACCATTACCAAACATTGAATGGAATCTGGTTCCCGAAGAACAAGTGGTCGTGACGTTACGGGTGCAGGAATGTAACTGGTTACAGGCGCTGGAAGGGGAAATTGATTCGGCCCACGCAGCGATTCTACATGGCAGGGTAGACAACTCGGGAACGATCAATCAGTGGAAACAAGGTCAGGATAAGGCGCCCACGTTCGAATGTGCTCAGCACGACTCGGGTTTGAGTATTGCATCGCGCAGGAAAACTGGCGATGATATGAATTACATTCGCGTCAACCAATACATGATGCCATTCTGGACGCTTGTGCCACCTCAGTCCCAATATCCCGAACTCAGCGGCCATGCCTGGGTCCCGATAGATGATGAGCATACGCTTTGTCTGATGTTCTCGTATCATCCATCGGAACCGTTTTACGAAAAAACCAAAAAATTGTTTCGCGATGGTCATGCTGGCAGAGAAACCGGACACGCTTCTGAGGATTCGTTCGAGAAACGCGCAATCACAGAGCCTTATCACACCTGCTGGAGCAAATTTAATCGCGGCAATGCCTATCAGTTCGATTATCAAAGCCAGGTCGAGAAATACAACGCCGGCCTGCCCGGGCTCTGGGTACAGGACGCGGCATGCCAGTCTGGCGTCTCGCCTGTTTATGACCGCACGAAAGAGCACTTAGGCACGAGCGATAGCGGCATCGTGCGGGTTCGCAGACTACTTCTGAATACGCTGAAAGCAATTACGGCCGATGAGCAGGTTCGACCCCGCTCGGTCGTGGATCCTGATCAACTCATGCACCGCGCGGTCTCCATCACGGTTCCTGCCGATACAGATTGGATGGTCGCGGGAAAGGAGTATATGCATGCCCGCCTGGGAGAGAGCTTCGGCTATGAGCCGTGAAAATACAGAAGAAATACGAAATTTGATCAATGTCGTTATTAACGTTTTCTGATACCTGAAAAACACAACGAGGAGACTGAATATGTCCTGTTTTAACATTGGATGGCGCCATGCAGCGTGTGTCATCGGCTTGTCAATCGCAGTAACCGCTGGTGCCGAAGATTTTCCTTCCAGGCAAATTCAAATCATCGTGCCCTATGCTGCGGGGGGCTCGACTGATCAACTGGCGCGATCAATTCAGGAACCAATGAGCAAGGATCTTGGCCAGCCGGTCATTATCATCAACAAACCTGGGGCGGCCGGCACTATTGGTGTCGATTATGTGGCCAGGGCCAAGCCGGACGGCTATACATTGGTGTTCGGCAATACCGGACCCAACGCGATCGTTCAACTGACGCGGGAGGTCCCCTACGATCCTCTGACAGATTTGCGTCCGATTTCCACCGTTGCCTTGACGCCTATGATCCTTGCAGTACCGGCCAAGAGCCCCGCCAAAACACTCAAAGAATTCATCGCCTACGCGCAAAAGGAAGGCAGCTCACTGAGTTTTGGTTCAACAGGGAACGGCGGAATTTCTCATTTTTCGGGGGTGTCTTTCAACAATATGGCTAATGTGAAGATGGTCCATATTCCATATAACGGCGGTGCGCCGATGCTGCCGGCCTTTGGAGGAGGGCAACTGGACGCCGCGTTTCTAACCGGTCTTGACGGCACCACCATGCTGTCCTCGGGTTTGATACGCTATCTGGCCGTCGCGACAGAAGAGCCGACTGATGTGGCCCCCGGACTGCAGACCATCGACAAGGATGTTCCTGGTTTTAAAAGTGTTGCGTGGTTTGGCGTGCTCGCGCCAAAAGGAACCCCCGATCATGTCGTTGACCGAATCAATCAGGCTATAAAAAAGGCCGTCGCAACACCGGAAGTCAAAAAGTTGTTCACCAGCAGGTGGGTAGAGCCTCATAGCAGTACTCCGCAAGAAATGGCGGACATCATTAAAAAAGAAGTCGCGCAATGGCAGCCGGTAGCCAAGGAAGTGCGCGGGCAATGAAGAATCAACTGTGCAATATAGTTAAAACCATGAAGGAATATCCTGATGCTTGACAATCTGGAAACTGATTTTCCGCAATATGAGCCCCGACCGAATGCAGCGCCGCTTGCGCTCGAAGGGATTCGGGTCGTGGATTTCACGCATTTCATCGCCGGCCCATTCGCAACAATGATCCTGGCCGATATGGGCGCGGATGTAATAAAAATAGAAGCTCCTGAACGCGGGGATGATTTTCGACAATACCCGCCGTTCAATAGGGAACTGGGTTTGGCCGCGCCGTTTTTGTGGAGCAACCGAAATAAGCGTAGCCTGGCGATTGACCTGAAATCGACAGAAGGGCTTGCAATTGTGCATGAACTCATCGCTTCGGCCGACGTTGTCGTCGAAAATTTTTCTACTGGAGTAATGAAGCGTCTCGGTCTGGATTATCAAACCTGCAGTCAGAACAATCCGAAGTTGATTTATTGCTCTATTTCTGCATACGGACGCGATGGCTCTTTTTCGGATCGTCTGGGTTTCGACCCTATTGCGCAAGCTGAAAGCGGTTTCATTTCCATGAACGGCTATGCCGACCGCGAAGGGGTCAGGGCGTTATCCCCGGTCATGGACATCAGTACAGCAATGATGGCGGGCAATGCGATTCTTGGCGCGCTGGTGGCCCGGTCCCGGCTTGGCAAAGGCCAGGAAGTAGAAGTGTCTTTATTTGACAATGCGATCCTGATGACCGGATATGCCACGCTACAGCACTTGTTCACGGGCACGGAACATAGTCGTCATGGCAACACGAGTCCTGATACCTGCCCGTCCGGGGCGTTTCGGGCAAAAGACCGGACGTTTTATATCAACTGCGGAAGCAACAAGATATTTCAGCGCCTGATGACACAAGTGCTAGAGCGCCCCGACGTCGCGGACGATCCGGACTATGCGACAGGAACACAGCGATCCAAACGGCGCGACATATTATTTTCGCTGCTGAATAATGCCTTTTCCCTGCAGCCTTGGTCATATTGGCAAAAACGCATGCGCCAGGCCGGCGTGCCATGTGGCCTGGTCCGGACGGTAGGTGAGGCGATACGTTCCGATGAAGCACTGGAGCGCAAGATTGTTACCCGGATAAGGGATAAGGATGGAACATGGCTTCCCAATGTGGCGATGCCAATCCGCTACGCAGACACGCCGTTGGCAGATCCGGTAAGCGCGCCCGGCGTTGGTGAGCACACAAGACAAATTCTGCATGATGTCTTGGGCTATGATGATGATCGCATAATGACGCTCGTTGAAAAAGGCATCTTTGGTAGCTCAGGCAACCTTTTCGCAGCTGAAGTGTCATCATGAAATCAAATACTCTACGAGGACAAGTCGCGATTGCCGGCATCGGTGAGTCTAACTATTACCGTCATGGGAAATCACCTGATTCTGAATTCAAAATCGCATTGCAGGCTATTCTTGCTGCATGCGATGATGCGGGGATACCGCCAGCGCAAATAGACGGATTTGCCTCATTTAGCGACGATCGCAATGATGCGTCACGGCTGGCTGCCGCGCTGGGCATTCGTCAATTGCGGTCAGCTACGATGCAGTGGGGCGGCGGCGGTGGCGGCTGTTGCGCTGCCGTTGCCAATGGCGCGGCCGCCATTCTTGCCGGGATGGCAGAGTGTGTGGTCGTGTTCCGTTCTCTCGCACAAGGACAGTTCGGGCGTTTCGGGCGAACAACAGGGATCAATACGATATCGGGAGAGAAAGCGTATCTGATGCCCTATGGCGTGCTGGCGCCACCCCAACGATTTGCGATGCGCGTGCGTCGTTTCATGCACGAACATGGTGTCAGACAGGAGGCGATGCGTGCCATTGCAATGGCCTCTTACCATCATGCACAGGCAAACCCGCGGGCAGTCATGCACGGCAAACCTTTGGATGAGCAGCGCTACGACCAATCCCGCTGGGTCGTCGAGCCATTTCATTTGTATGACTGCTGCATGGAGAACGACGGCGCGGCGGCGATTATCCTGGTTAGTCAGGAACGCGCCAGGGATTTCAAAAGCAAACCGGTCTACGTTCTGGGGGCAGCAGCGGGCTCAGGCTTTCGTGCAGGTGCAGACCCTCATAACTCTCCCGACTATGCCAGTGCAAACTTCGGCACGCTGGCGCCAAATCTGTTTCGCATGGCGGGCGTTCAGCCTCAGGATGTCGGCGTAGTCCAAAGTTATGAAAATTTCACCGGGGGTGTTCTCATGACGCTGGTGGAACATGGGCTTGTCGAGGCGCAAGACATAAACCAATTCTTCACGCTCGACAACCTGATAGCACCGTCTGGAAAGCTTCCCCTTAATACCAGCGGAGGAAATCTGGCGGAATGTTATGTGCACGGTATGGAGCTGGTTGTCGAAGCCGTACGACAGGTACGGGGTACGTCCAGCAGTCAGGCCGACAAAAGCGATATTGCCCTGGTAGCTGGCGGGCCCATGGTTACGCCGGCAAGCAATTTGTTATTGGGATCGGAGGATGTACTGTGAGTATGAAAGTCGCAAATAATTATTACTTGCCTGCAGGCCTTCCAACGCCGGTGTCGGAACCAGACGGATTATCAGAACCGTTCTGGTCCGGACTCAAAATGGGGCGGCTGCGGATCCAGCACTGTTCACACTGCCATACCTGGCAATTTGGCCCTGAATGGCTGTGTCACCATTGTCATCGCTTTGATCCCGAATGGGAGGAGGTCGAGCCCAAAGGGAAAATTTACAGTTGGGAGCGGGTGTGGCATCCGTCGCATGATGCCCTGAAAGATCACGGCCCCTATATTGCCGTGTTGGTTGAATTACCGCATGCAGGAAACGTTCGTGTCGTTGGAAATCTGCTTGGTGATCCAATGCAGGAGGTCATTATTGGTGCGGACGTGGTCGGTATATTTGAACATCATGTGGATGCAGAATCGGCCTATACGCTTTTGCAATGGCAATATGAGGCGGATTAGCCCAATGGCTTGCGATACGAATGTGCAGACAAAGAAAAAGGATGTCTCTGATCTCATCGTAATCGGCGCTGGAGCAGGGGGGATGACAACGGCATTGGTTGCAGCGTTGCAGGGCTTAAGCGTTACGCTTTGCGAAGCGACTGAGCAGGTCGGAGGCACCACGGCAACCTCTGCCGGTACGGTCTGGATTCCGGGCAATCACCAGAGTAAGGACATCGGGCTGGATGATTCCATTGAAAAGGGGCGCGCGTATTTGGACGTGATACTTGGTAAAGAGGACCCACATGGACGACGCAGTGCCTATCTGAATACGGCTGACGAAGCGATTGCTTTTCTCGAATCACGCTCGGAGATCAAGTTTGTGCCCGCAGGCATCCACCCTGATTATCTTCAGCTACCTGGAGCCGCAGTATCCGGTCGAGCGCTCGGACCCGCCGAGTTCGATGGCCGGCGTCTGGGGAATGAGTTCAGCCGCATCAGACCACCATTGCAGGATTTGATGGTTCTGGGCGGAATGATGGCCGGAAAAGCCGACGTCAAGGCGCTTATAGGGCGCTATCGCAATTGGAATAATTTTTTTCATTGCGTAAAAATTCTGGCCCGGTACGGGCGGGATCGTTTGAGTTACAGACGGGGCACTCGCTTAGTCCTGGGCAATGCCCTGATTGCCCGTCTGTATTACAGCCTGCTTCAGGCGGGTGTAAACGTCCGGTTCAACACCGAATTATGCGATCTTGTGCGCGACAGAGGCAGGGTGATCGGCGCGCTCGTAAATGAAGGCGGCACGCGCCTGCTGTTGCATACCCGCCTGGGCGTAGTGCTGGCTACGGGCGGAATCGGTCATAATCACACACTGCGCCGCAGCCTCTCGTCAAATAATGCGTCTTTTCCGTCACTTGCATTTGAAAGAAATCGAGGCGATGGGATTGCCGCCGCGCAAAGGGCGGGAGCAGTCCTGGATCGGCACAAGGACAGTTTTTTCTGGCAACCCGTATCCCGGATACCGGAAAAAGGAGGCGGTGAGAGGCTGTTTCCTCATCTTTATCTGGACCGGACCAAGCCGGGCATCATTGCCGTGGACAGTACTGGTAACAGGTTCGCCAATGAGGCGGCGTCCTATCATCATTTTGTTGAAGCGATGCTGGCCCGCAATGAGTCGGCCAACGCCATCCCTTGCTACTTCATTTGTGATTCGCTGTTTGTCCGTTCCTACGGCCTTGGGATCATTGCACCAGGCACTCGATTTTTTCAGAGATACGAGGAGTCTGGGTATATTAGGACAGATCCTACTCTTGCTGGTTTGGCAAAGAAAATTGGCGTTGAGCCGCAGAGGCTTCTACAGAGCATCAAAAAAAATAATCAATACGCGCTGACTGGGCATGATGGGGACTTTGGCAAGGGCAGTACATTGCTCAATACTTTTAACGGTGATCCGGATCATAAACCTAATCCGTGTCTGGGTCGGATTTCGGCTCCTCCATTTGTCGCGCTGGCAATCTGGCCCGCTGATGCGGCCAGCAGCAGCGGGCTGGCCACCGATGCGGATGGTGTCGTTCTGGATGAAAATGGCTCCCGGATACGCGGATTATATGCCTGTGGCAATGATATGGCTTCAATAATGAATGGAGCGTATCCCGGGCCTGGTATCACTATCGGCCCTGCGATGGTTTTTGGTTACAGAATAGCACTCCATGCCAAAGGTACGTTGAGCCGATCCCAAGAACACTTAGCTACGGAGAATTTTCATGAGTCAAAATAACCAGAAGGCCAATACCACGGGCCGACATTCAGGGCCCTTAAGCGGGCTCAGGGTCGTCGAATTTGCGGGTTTGGGCCCAGGGCCCTTCGCATGCATGCTGCTATCAGATATGGGCGCTGATGTGGTGACAGTCGACAGAGTCGGAAACCAGTTCGGCGACAAGAATAACATTGTGAACCGTGGACGTACGCTTGTTCATGCAAATCTGAAGAATCCTGTTTGCCGTGAGCAAATACTGGGCTTAATAAAGAATGCAGATGTTCTGGTGGAGGGATTTCGTCCAGGTGTCATGGAGCGCCTGGGGTTTGGTCCGGAGACGCTCTGGGAGGTCAACCGGAGGCTGATCTATGCTCGCATGACGGGGTGGGGGCAGAGCGGGCCTTCGGCTAAAACGGCAGGCCACGATATCAATTATATTTCACTGACGGGTGCGCTGGATGCTATCGGACCAGCAGGTGGCCCTCCTGTGCCACCGCTGAATCTTGTTGGCGACTATGGTGGAGGAGCGCTGTATCTGGTCGTGGGCATTCTCGCAGCCTTGCATGAGGTGAAAAATTCTGGCGCGGGCCAGGTGGTAGACGCAGCCATCACCGATGGTACGCTGTCAATGATGACGCATTTCGTGGCGGCTTCATTGAAAGGCACATTCGTTGAACAACGAGGAAGTAACATGCTCGATGGCGGCGCTCCATATTATGGGGTATATGAAACAGCGGATAAGCGTCATATTAGCGTTGGGGCAATCGAACCGCATTTTTTTACTGAGTTGTGCAAACGCCTCGAGTTGGGAAACGAGTGGCAGGATGCCCAGAACGATCAAGCCCGATGGCCTGCGTTGCGAGCGGAGTTCGCGCGGATCTTCAGTGGTCGCTCCAGAGATGATTGGGCAGCGATTTTTGACGGGTCTGATGCCTGCGTTACCCCTGTGCTTTCCCTGAGCGAGGCGGTTTCAAATCAACATCATATCGCAAGACGATCATTCGTCGATATCAACGGCATAACGCAGCCAGCGCCCAGTCCGAGATTCTCGCGAACGCCATCAGAAATACAAGGGCCTCCGCCGTCGCGGGTTGATTCTGTTGAAACAATTGTTGAAGGATGGCGTGAAGGCTGCATCTAGTGCAATTTCTGAGAACGCGGATCTTTCTTGCGAACAGTAATGGCTTTATAACAGCCGATAGCAGATTTTTTTACTTGCCGCCAAGCTGGTGGCATACAGTGATTTACGCCTAAGTGGATAATTTATTAGTTAAGTGTCGGATACTTTCTTGTAAGCATTAATGAGAGTACTTCGCAACCAAGTGTTGGCGGGATCTTTCTGTGCCCGTCTCTGCCAATACAGATGAAAATCGAAAGTAGGTGATTTAAATGGGAGCTCGAGCTTTCTTAATCCTTGTTCTCCGGGAAAAAAATTGGCAAGCTCTCGCGGTACTGTTGCGATAAGATCTGTTTGTGACACGATCATTGGAAGACTGACGAAGTGCGGTAATCTAAGCACAATGTTGCGCGTGATATTGTTTTCTATTAAATATTGTTCAACCACTTCTTTATAGCGTTCTCTTGCTTCTACGAAGATATGTTGCATTTGGCTATATTGTTCAACAGTAATTGTCTTGTTGCGAAAAGGGTGGCCTGATCGAAGTATGCAAACAAATGAGTGTTGCCCAAGCATCCGAGATAAAATGCTTTTTGAATGCAAATCGGGAAAGTAACCAACAGCTGCGTCAACAGCGCCAGATTCCAGCGCTATTTCGAGTTGGACCGGATCCATCGATATTGACCTTAATAACGCGTGGGGCGCTTCAGCCGAGATCGCTGCCATAGCTCTGGGGAGGTACATCGCCGCACCGATATCAGACATTGCAATGCGAAACTCCCGCTTGGTCGTTGACGGTTCAAATAGCTTTTCTGCCAGAATCTTCGTGTCAAGCGCATGGACAATTTCCCTGATAGGTTCATATAGGTCATGAGCATGCAAGGTCGGCTCTACCCCGTTTTTTGATTTTACAAAAAGTGGGTCTTTTAATATGACTCGTAAACGCGACAATGCGCTACTGAGTCCGGGCTGGCTCATATTTAAATGCGTCGCCGCTCGACTCACGCTACGCGTGTCAAAAACGGCAATAAATACGCGCAGAAGATTTAAATGTAATCCATTCATCAATAGTGCCTCAGGTCGTGTGTTATTGATAATAGCAATAAACGAAATAAAGATTATCTGATTGTCATTATTACTGCAATGTCCTAGCATTCATTTCACGAATTATTAGGAATGAAATTCTATGGAACATAGCGAGTTATCAGCCACGGTGACGTGCATCCGTTACCTTGCTGCGGAAATTAATGAATACGAATTAACTGTTGACGATCTCATGGATAGTCCTGCGTACTCTGCTGGAGCGCATATTGATATCAAACTCTCAAATGGTATTGTTCGACAATATTCATTGATTGAACCTTATGTCCACGGGGCGCCGTATCGGATCGCTGTAAAAAGGGCAACGAATAGCCGGGGGGGTTCGCGTTTTTTACACGACAATATACGTGTTGGCGAAAGAATAAGAATATCTCATCCTCGGAACGCTTTCTCATTACATCCAGAAGCATCGCACTCGGTCTTGATTGCCGGAGGTATCGGCATTACTCCTATCTGGTGCATGGCCCGACAGCTTGAAAATAATAACGCATCTTGGGACCTTTACTATGCGGTCCGTACGCGCAAAGAGGCGGCTTTTCTTGCCGAACTGGAAACATATGGCTCGCGTACCAATATTCACATTGATTCCGAAGAGGGTGGTCGTCGCTTGGATATAAACGCGATAGTGCAAGGTGCATCGCCTAGTACTCATTTTTACTGCTGCGGACCAGAACCGATGTTGAATGCGTTCAAATCGGCGACCGAGCATTGTTCGTCAAATAATGTACACGAAGAGCGCTTTGAATCCCAAACGCCGACAGATGATAAAGAGCGGAGTTTTACAGTCAAATTGGCTCGCTCGGGTAGTGAGGTCGCTGTTCTGAAGGATCAAAGCATTTTGCAGGCGCTCATCAATGCAGGAGTGCACATCGAACATTCCTGTGAAATGGGGGTTTGCGGTGCTTGTGAAGTGAGTGTAATCGACGGAATACCAGACCATCGAGATCAAATTCTTAATGAGAAGGAAAGGGCTGCCAATAACACTATGATGGTGTGCTGCTCCAGAAGTCATACGGAAAGTCTTATCTTGAACTTATAAAAGAGAAAGCAACTTTAACCAAAAAGAGGAAAGTGATGAAACACGAAGATAATGTGCTATTAACGCGCATTGGACCTGAAACGGTCATGGGCAAGTTCATGCGGTGCTTTTGGATTCCTGCGATGATCTCTTCGGAAATTCCGTTAGCAGATGAGCCTCCCAAGCGTCTCAGGCTGTTAGGAGAAGACCTGGTAGTGATTCGTGACACAAACGATCGTATTGGAGTTATAGAAGAACGTTGTCCGCACCGGGGGGCCAGTCTTTTTTTTGGACGCAACGAAGAATGCGGCTTACGGTGTGTTTATCATGGGTGGAAATTCGATGTTACCGGAGCTTGCGTAGACATGCCTAACGAGCCCCCTGATTCACCTATGAAAGATAGAGTTAAAGCTCGTGCGTATGAGGCTCGAGAAGCCGGAGGAATCCTCTGGGTGTACATGGGCGATTCGGATACCGTGCCGGAGCTTCCTCATTTTGAATTTATGGATATCCCCGATTCGCACCGTTATGTATCTCGTTGGGAGCAAGACTGCAACTATGCCCAAGCGATGGAAGGGGAGTTGGATGGAGCACACGTTAGTTTTCTTCATCGATTGGTTAACGATATTAATACTGACGAGCGCGCCTTGACAGGAGCTTACTTCCGGGACGATACAGCGCCCAAATGGATTATTAAAGAAACTGGTGGCGGCTTTATCGCGGGCAATGCCCGTTTTGTTGAGAACGACAAAAGTTATTGGAGGTTGAACCAATTTCTGCTGCCTTTTTATACCATGATTCCAGCTCGTCCTGGGGACGCCCTGATTAATCGAATGTGGATACCTAAAGATGATGAACACTGCTGGGTAATATGTGTGACCTTTCGTCCTGATGAACCGATTCGCGAAAAGGAAAAACAGGAGTGGATTATGGGTGAGAATGCACATAGAAAAGTTATTGCGGGTACCACTATTCCAACAGAACGTATTGACAACGACTACTTGGTGGATCGCGCTAAGCAAAAAACGATAACCTTTACAGGGATAGAAGGTATTCGTACGCAAGACGCAATGGTAACTGAAACAGCAGGGCCAATCGCGGATCGGACTAAGGAACATCTTGGCAGCAGTGACCGTGGAGTGGTTGCAATGAGGCGCCGCTTAATCAATGCTGCCCGTGATTACTCTGATAAAGGCGAGAGTCCCCTGCCCTCGATGCAAGGCTTCCATTACCGCGTACGTGCGACTTCGAGCGTATTACCGCGTCATGAAAATCCCGAGGGCGCGATTGAATTGATGAGGGAAGCGTTACCCGAACAGTAACAAAACACGAGTTAGCTCGAAAATCAAGTTGAAACGGCTGTAGAAGCATATGGACACGTCTATAAGTTTGGTTTTTTTCGTAGATACAGCGACGTCGTTCTCGGTCCTTCAGTAACGAGTTAAAGAGATAAGGACGCAGTCAATTTTTTTAAAAGAGAGACAATGAAAAATTATATTTTGAATGCGACATTGGCGCTTGTCGCTAGTACTTCGGCCTGTGCGCAAGACTTCCCTGTTCATGGTAAGCCCATACGAGTTATTGTCGGGTTTGCTCCAGGTGGACCGACAGATGTTCAGGCCCGTGTGATCTCGAAAGAATTAGGGGAAATATTGGGTGTTCCGGTAGTCGTTGAAAACAAACCGGGTGCCAGCTCCCTCATAGCGGCTCAGGAGGTAGCTCGTGCGAGGCCGGATGGCTATACGTTGTTATACGCTTTAGATGCCATCATGACGCAGACACCACACATACAAGCCAACTTACCTATAGACCCTTTCAAGGACTTTACGCCCATTGCCCGGACCGTAATTGGAGGGGTTGCATTGGTGGCGAATACATCATTGCCTGTAAACAATGCTCAGGAATTGACTAAATATGCTGAACAACACCCCGGCGAGTTGAATTTTGCTTCTTTCGGGAACGGTACTGTATCGCATATTTATGGGGAAGTACTCAAACGCAATCAAAATATTGATATCACGCACGTCCCGTACAAGGGGAGCTCAGACGCACTCAAAGATCTGTTGTCTGGTCGCGTGCAGATAATGTTTGATTCTCCAGCATCGGCATTGCAGCAGGAGAAATCAAATAAACTCAAAATACTGGGTACCGCTGGAACTAAACGACGAACGTTACTTCCTCAGGTGCCGACTTTACTTGAACAGGGGCTAAAAGGGTTCGAACTGCGTAGCTGGAACGGTTTTTTTGGTCCCGCCAATATGAGCTCCGAAACCGTCAGGAAATTAAATGCAGCTATTACGAAGGCAGCCAATCTACCCGAGGTGACAAGTGCACTTGGAGCGTTGGGATTTGAACCCGCAGATGAAACAGCAGCTGAATTTGCTGAAGTCGTAAAACATGATTACGACAGTTGGGGGGCCTATCTTAAAAAGACCCATATCACTATAGAGTAATTCATTACTGCGACATGGATGAACCGGCTGATGCGTCAATCGGTTTATCAACCTTTAGTTATGGCCTATTCGAAAATCGCTTCGAATCTGACTGCTCTGATATAGAGGGCTAGGTTGGCTTCGGGTGATCTGGCGCTGTCGAATGCCAAAGCTTAATCTGTGTTTACTATCGAGTACAACAAAGAAATTAATGGGCGCCTTTCTTTGGTCGTTAAATAATATTTCGGATTTCTCGCGCTGTGTCCTGCAGTAGCGGCAAAATATGTTGAACCAAATATCTTTTTTTTGTTTTCGAGGTTGGCGAAACAATATTCAACGCAGCAACAACTGTCGCAGGCGGTCCATAGATCGGTACGGCAAGTGCGTGCACGCCTAGCTCATGCTCTTCGTTGGAGTAACACCAATCCTGTTCCTTTACTTCTCGAAGAAGCGATAGAAAGGCTGCATTGTCCGTCTGAGTGAATTTGGTCATTCGCTGTAGCGGATAATCTTCTAGCCATTGTTGTTGCTCGGCCGGCGTCAAATGGGCCAGTAGGATTTTGCCTGCCGAGGTCGCATGTGCGGGAAGGCGATTGCCCAGGGTCAGGCCATAGGGATTGACGCGGTCGGTCTGTTGTAGAGCGGCGCTTCTGGCAATCGTAATGGCTTCATAGCCATCCAGCACCATGACGGAGTAAATCAATGATGTTTGATTGGTCAGCAGGTTCAATAAGGGCTGTGATACTTTGGGTAAAGTGGCGCCGCCAATATAGGATCCCGAAAATCTCAACACTTTCGGGGTGAGATAGAAATAATGACCATCAGACTCCAGATACCCCAAGTATTCAAGCGTCAATAAATGACGCCGCGCGGCGGCGCGGGTCATACCGGTCTTTTCCGCGGCCATTGAAATATTCAGACGGTGGCGATCCGACCCGAAGCTGTCCAGTATGGCAAGACCCTTTCCCAGGCCGGCGACGAAGTCTTCGTACCGGATCGTTCTTTTGTTTTGCGGGTTTTCCAACAGCCTTTTATCGTCGGCTGGTAATTTGATCGTGTTGTCCAATTTCAACTCAGAATATTCATTAATGTTCGATATTAGTCTATTTTGTTCGATGATCGAACAAAATAGACAATAAACGGCTGGAAAATCAACTTGAAACTGTGACAATAGCGGGTAAAGCATTTCAAATGAAATTCTCAGCGCATCCCGCCGCCGTGCTGATTCTTAGGAGACAGGATCATGAATCGACTATATGCAAGCTTGTTTTGCCAGAGTCAGGTGACTGATATATTCAGCGACCGGTCACTATTGCGTTACCTGACCGCGACAGAGGTGGCTCTCGCGAAGGCCCAGGCAGCGGTCGGTGTGATTCCGCAGGCGGCGGCGCAGCGTATCGAAGATATCTGCGCCGGGGATGCGATTTCGCAACTGAGCCCGGACGTACTTTCCGACGATACTGGGTTGGCCGGCAATATTGCGATTCCCTTTGTTAAACGCCTGACCGCGATCGTCAGGGAGCACGATGAGACTGCATCGCGCTATGTACACTGGGGTGCGACAAGTCAGGATGTGCTGGATACGGCGTGTATTTTGCAATGTCGTGACGCATTGGTGATTATCCAGGCGTTGCTTGAGCAGGCATACCAGACGGCACTGGCGCAGGCGCAGGCCTACCGTGTGCATATCATGATGGGACGAACCTGGCTGCAACAGGCATTGCCCATTACCCTGGGTCATAAGTTGGCTCGTTGGGCGGCTGTCCTTCAACGTGATCTGGCTCGGCTGGAAAGCATGCAGTCAAGGTCCTTGACCGCACAACTGGGGGGGGCGACGGGATCGCTCGCATCGATGCAGAACGCAGGCTCGACCGTGGTTCTGGCTTTTTCGCGCGAGCTGGGTCTTGCTGCGCCGATATGCACCTGGCACGGGGAGCGTGATCGTATCGTGGAAATGGCCGGTGTGCTGGCGCTTGTTGTCGGCAATCTGGGCAACATGGCGCGGGATTGGTCACTCATGATGCAGACTGAAATTGGCGAATTGCTCGAGCCTCCGGGCAAGGGGCGGGGAGGGTCTTCTACCATGCCTCATAAACGCAATCCCGTGGCCGCCGCCGCAGTGCTTGCGGCAGCGAATCGGGTGCCGGGCCTCATGGCCAGCCTGTACCATGGCATGGTGCTGGAGCATGAACGGGGTTTGGGCGGATGGCAGGCTGAGTGGCTGGCGCTGCCCGAGATTTTTCAATTATGTTCGGGTGCGTTAGAGCGTACGGTGGACGTATTGCAAGGAATGCAGGTCAACCCCGATGCCATGCGACGTAATATTGAATGCACAAATGGGCTGATCATGGCCGAAGCCGTGATGATGGCGCTGGCCCCGACAATGGGGCGTCTCAATGCACATCATTTGGTGGAATCTGCATGCAAAATAGCCGTGGACGAGAATCGACATCTGAAAGCGGTCATCAGCGACATGGATGAGATCAAACAACAATTTAGTACCACGCAACTCGACAACATATTCAAGCCAGACTCCTATATTGGCAATATTCAGAATCAGATTGATGCGGTGCTTGGGCAAGCCGGAGAAAGCGGGAAGCAATGACTATTGTGATGAGAAACCGCCAGGGTAAAAAACTGTCGGTAGAAATAACCGGCCCGGATGAGGCGCCGACCGTCCTGTTTTCCAATTCCCTCGGGACAGACAAGGGGATGTGGGAGCCGCAGGTCAATGCTTTGAAAGCAGACTACCGAATTGTGACCTATGACACCCGTGGGCATGGCGCCAGTGAGGTCGTTGAAAATACCAAGCTGGAGAATCTTGGTGCCGATGCAATCGATATTCTTGACGGCCTTTCAATTGCAAAGGCCCATTTCTGTGGCATTTCGATGGGAGGTCTGACTGGCCTCTGGCTGGGTATCCACCATCCGGACCGGTTCCATAGCGTAACGATGGCCAATGCAGCGGCCAGGATTGGCGTTCCTGTCGCGTGGCATGAGCGCGCTGAAACGGTAGTAGGCCATGGCCTTGCTCCTGTGGTATCAGGCACGCCCGCGCGCTGGTTCAGTGACGATTTCGATTACAAGCAAGATGCGCTCGCAATGCGTACTATCCAGTCGCTGGCCGATACGTCGCCCCAGGGATATGCTGCTGCCTGCCGGGCGCTGGCGGGCGCCGATCTGCGTGAACAGATCAGTCAGATTCACATTCCTGCCCTGATTATCGTGGGCACGCGCGATCCGGTGACGACGGTTGCTGACGGTCAGTTCATGCAGGCGCATATCCCCGACAGCAAACTTTCAAAGTTGGCCGCTTCTCATTTGTCCAACATCGAACAGCCAGAGGATTTTAGTCAGGAGTTAAGGCATTTTATCGAATCGCTGGCATAGGCTGGTGCGTCCGCAGACGGCGCATTTTTCAGTGGCGCGCGTGCCGCAGGATGACGTGATTTTACCTTCGGGTATTTGTCCATTCGTCGCGAACGCCATGTAATTTAAACGAGGTTTTATTATGGATGACAAGGAACGTTACCAACAAGGCATAAAGGTGCGCACTGAGGTATTGGGCGAGAAACACGTCAATGCCTCGCTCACTAAACTCAATGAATTCAATACCGACTTCCAGGATTTTATAAGTCGCTATGCGTGGGGTGAAGTCTGGTCTCGCCCAGGTTTGAGCCGGCACACGCGCAGCCTCGTCACAATGGCGATCCTGCTGTCTCTGGGACGTGAGGCGGAGCTGCGCATGCATATCCGGGCCTGCTTCAATAACGGGGTGACCAAGGATGAACTAAAAGAGCTATTTCTGCATTCCTCCTTATACGCCGGGCTGCCAGCGTCGAATGCCGCAATGCATATGGCCGAAGAAATACTTGCAGAACTGAATTTGAATTCGAGTGATAACGAGTGATGGGGTTCCCCGTCCCGGAAGGAGAAAATATGTACAAAGCCAGTTTGGGTGCTTACGCCCAGCGCAATACCGATGATCACCCGCCTGCATACACCCCAGGGTATAAAACCAGCGTCCTGCGCTCGCCAAAAAACGCCCTGATTTCCATTGCGCAAACCTTGACCGAAGTGACATCACCGCATTTCAGAGAAGACCAATTGGGACCCAAGGACAATGACCTGATTCTCAATAGCGCAAAGGATGGCGCGCCGATAGGCGAGCGCATTATCATTCACGGTTATGTGCACGACCAGTTTGGCCGTCCCGTTAAAAATGCATTGCTGGAAGTATGGCAGGCGAAAGCGTCGGGTCGTTATCGACATCCTAATGATCAGTACATTGGAACCCTGGATCCAAATTTTGGAGGCTGTGGGCGCATGCTGACTGATGAAAACGGGTTTTATGTCTTCAGGACCATCAGGCCGGGCCCCTATCCATGGCGCAACCGGATAAACGAATGGCGACCCGCGCACATACACTTTTCCGTTATTGCAGATGGGTGGGCGCAGCGCCTGATCTCCCAGCTGTATTTCGAAGGTGATACGTTGATTGACTCTTGTCCCATATTGAAGACTGTTCCTTCGGATGAGCAGCGTCGTGCCTTGATTGCGCTGGAGGATAAGACTAATTTCATAGAAGCGGACAGCCGCTGTTATCGTTTTGATATTCATCTGCGCGGGCGGCGCGCGACGTATTTTGAAAACGACTTGACTTGATGAGGGAAGAACAGGCTATGAAAAACCAGACATTTCAGGAATGGCACGAAACCCCGTCGCAGACAGGCGGGCCGTATGTCCATATTGGACTCTTGCCGAAGCAGGCGGATATCGATGTATTTGAAAACAATTTTGGCAACTCACTGGTCAGCGACAAAACCGAAGGTCAACGGATTCGCCTGGAAGGACAGGTATTTGACGGACTAGGCATACCGTTGCGCGATGTTTTGATCGAAATATGGCAGGCCGACGCCAACGGCGTCTATCCAGGCAGTGCGGATACGCAAGGCAAAAGCGCAGATTCTGGTTTTTCGGGATGGGGTCGGGCAGCCGCGGACTTTGGTACTGGATTCTGGCATTTCGATACGATCAAGCCAGGCTGCGTGCCTGGCCGCAAAGGTAGCACACAGGCGCCGCATATCGCATTGGTTGTCTTTGCCCGTGGCGTGAATATTGGTCTGAATACGCGCGTTTACTTCGACGATGAAACCGATGCGAATGCGAAAGATCCCGTCCTGAACAGCATTGAATGGGTAAAGCGACGGGAAACATTGATCGCAAGGCGGGAAGATCGCGATGGGGAACGGGTGTATCGATTCGATATTCGTATTCAGGGGGACGCGGAAACGATATTCTTTGATATTTGATAATGCATGATGTCAGGTAACGATCAGTTTTGATCGTTACCGCCAGCCTCGCGAATACTGATTCTACCCGGAGATCTTGTTCCATCGGTGTGAAGTGCATGCAGTGAAGGCAAGTTCAAATGTTGATTGCTATGTCGATTCGGATATTGCTGCAGGTTCGGTGTTGAGTCCGATTTCAGCAGTGGCAACGAAGGCATCGCAATAAAACGCGTCACGATCCAGGCCGCGCTCGTATACGAAATCCCGACGGGCGGCACTGATCATGCCGGGCGCGCCACAGGCATAAACTTCAAAATGTGCGAGCGTGGGTATGTCGTCCATTGCAGCCTGATGTACAAAACCAGTACGTCCTTGCCATTGTTCCGCAGATCCCGGTTCCGACAACACGGGTACAAAACTGAACCAGTGCAATTGGGCTTCCCACTTGCGTGGCAGTTCAATCCGATACAAGTCCTCGGCGCGCCGCGCGCCCCAATACAAAATCATCGGTCGGGCGAGCTTGCGCCTGATGGCGTCTTCCACAATTGACTTGATCGGAGCAAACCCGGTTCCGCTGGCCAGCAGCACGATGGGCTTATCATGCTCTTCGCGCAGGTAGAACTCACCGAAAGGCATGGAAAGCTCAAGAAAATCGCCCGCTGCAAGCGCACCGACCACCTCTTGCGAAAAACGACCTCCGGGAACCTGGCGTACATGCAACTCGACACCGTCGTTCTGATGGGGTGGATTCGCCATGGAAAAATGACGCAGGCTGCCGTCTGCCAGGCGGATACTCAGGTATTGTCCTGCCTTGAATTTCACCTTGGTGCCAGCCGCGAAACGCAATTGCAGAACCGTTACGTCTTCTGCGGCCTGCAGCTTGCGGTAAACCTTGGCCATGACAGTCTTGATTGCGCTGCGATCTATGGGTTTGATTTCACGTACGGCAATCTTCAAGTCCGAACGGGGCTTTGCCTGGCACAGTAATATATGGCCCTCCCGCCGCTCCTGTTCGGATAAGCCTGCGCCGGTATCATCCTGTACTTCACCGGAAACAAGACGGCAGCGGCAACTGCCGCAAATGCCGGTACGGCAGGAATAGGGAAACTCGTACCCGGCCGCAATAGCACTGTCGAGTACCGTTCTGCCGGCTTCGCCGTTAAATGCAACGTCGTGGTCCATGACCTGAATAGTATGAGACATCTTCTCTGTCATCCTTTGTCTTGCTTGTTTATGCAGGTATGCCTGCCAGCATCCTGACGGTGCGGATTGTCGCAGCCGGGTCGGCCACGTTGCTGCCCGCGATATCGTATGCACACCCATGACCCACGCTGCTGAACAGGACGGGGGAGCCGACCGATAGTGCGCTGGCCGTCAGGGGACTCAACAATTTGATGGGAATATGTCCCTGATCGTGGTACATGGCAAGATAGGCGTCTTTCCCGCGTTGCGACAGCATGACATCGGCGCCGGCGGGGCCGTCGACGCGATAGCCCATGGCGCGTAGACGTGCAACGGCCGGCATGGTAATGCGCTGGTCATCATCACCGAACAGACCGTTTTCCCCGGCATGCGGATTAATGCCGAATACGCCAAGCTGCGGCTGCGCAATGCCCAGCGCCCGCGTGGCTTCGATGACGGCCACGGCAGCGTTAACGACGCGCTCGGGCGTAATGCGATCGAGCGCGTCATGCAGCCGCTCGTGCAAAGTCACGTGACCGATGCGCAATTGCGGCGAGACGAGCAAAAGGAATACATTTGCCGCAGGTGTGCCCGTGAGGGTTGCGATCAGGCCTGGATATCCTGAAAAATCGATTCCTGCCAGATGAATCGATGTTTCCGAGTGCGGGCAGCCAATAACGGCGTCGACGACGGCCCGATCTGCCAGTTCGATAGCGGCGCGCACATATGCAATGGTTGCCGCACCCGCCGGCGCTCGCGTCTGGCCTGGTTGAAATTGGTCGATGGGCAGTGCCGGCACATCGACAAACCGGATATCGTTCGGCAGTTTCGCTGCATCCGGACTGAATGGCCGCAATCGCGATTGTGGCGCAATGCGCTCAAGATAGTGCGCCAGGACGAACCGGTCGCCTACCAGAACCAGGTCGACATTGCTATCCTGCAATGCGATTGCGGCTTTGATGGCAATCTCGGGTCCGATTCCGTTGGGCTCGCCAATAGCCACTGCAATTCGTTTGGCAACACCTGTAGTCATAATGGAATCACCAGTAAGGTATCGATATTGCAGCTGTCGCAGACCACGATCCGTTCGGCGAACTTAAGTGGGTGGTCGGGTTGCGCGACGATGCAATCAATGTAGCGTCCTGTGGCAAATACTTCTGTGCTGCCATCGCGCATAATACGCACCACAATGAATGGACTTTCTGCTTTTGCCGTATCGCCTTCCTGTTCCAGCAGTACCGGAGCGCCGATAATATGACGGTAGCGCTGCTCTTCATAGATGTTGGCATCGCGCATGGCCATGACGCGATCCTGAAGCATGGCACGGGTATCTGCGTAAACGATGCCGGCTTGCAGGGCAGAGGCGTAATTGTCAGCGGTAGTCACCAAATAAAGACATTGGTCAAGGAAGAAATCGCCCAGTTGCTCCAGCTCATCATTGTCGATACACCGGGCATAGGCCGCATTCAGGGCCGTCAGGCGCTCTTGGGTAAACACGCTCATCTTTTTCAAATCTCCATGTAGCTGCGATAGGCATTCCAGAAACCCCGCACTGACGCTTCTGTCGTGCGGTTATCCTGCGTTTCAATACTGTCACCTCCCATTTCCAGAATGGCCTTTTCGTTCTCCGCGCCCGCAATGCCGCGCTGGACAAAACCGCCGACTGCGCCGTCTTCCATGGATATGAAGCCGGCCGGACCGGTCAGGTTCAATTGCTTGAGCCGCATGCGGCGCAATTGAGGGGTATCATCTGCAAAGCCGATGTACGTCCAGTTCAAAACCGTTTTGTCGGTACCTATTGGCAGGATTTGCCGGATTGCAAGCGTGTTCTGGATCTGCGCGATGACGAAGCCGGGAAACACCGACAGAATCTGCAGCGTGATGCCGTCCCCAAATTCATCGCAGCCATCAAGCAGGGTCGGGTCAGCTAGTGCATATCCTTCTTTGTCGGAGCGCAGTTTTTCCGCGTTGTACTCGCTGCTTTCCTGTGCCTGATGGTCGACTTTGGACCAGCTTATATGGTGGGCCCCTGTTTCGCTGATGATGACGCCACCTTTTTGAGACAGGCGGTTGATTCGGAATGTCGTGAAGAACACATGCAGCAGGCTGGCGTGATAACTGTCCTTTACATTTTCCATATACAGTTTCCAGTTATTCGGAATGGTCTGCTTGAAGCGGCCCAGGACCTCGACTGGCTTGGGTAGTACGCGTTCGATTTTTTCCAGTACCGCGTCTCCAAGGTATTCTTCGATTGACGGCACGTCGTCATCGAAACTGCCGAACACCAGGCCGGCTACCGTTGCGGTACGCAATTTGCGCGGGCCATGTTGTTCCTTGCAAAAATCGGGTGGCATACCACCCATGCCATTCACGCCTTGCTCGAACGCAACCCCTTTCAGATTGCCTTGCAAATCATAGCGCCATGCATGATAAACACAGGTGAAGTCCTGCGCCTTGCCGCTGTCTTTCAATGCAATCAGGGCGCCGCGATGCGCGCAGCGGTTCTCGAATGCTTGCAGCTCGCCTTCATCGTCTCGTGCAACGATGACCGGCGTATCTCCAACAAACGTAGTGCGATAATCTCCGGACTCCGGTATTTCGGCTTCCAGACACAGATAGTTCCAGGTTGGACCCTGAAATAAGCGCTGCTGTTCCGCGCGATAGATCGGCTGGTCGCTATATAACCAGTATGGAACCTGAGTCAGCCCGGGTTCCCATGCGCGTTCAATACCGCGCATATCGTTAAGTTTCATTTCCACAATTTACTCCTCTTGCAGACAAGATCTGTTTTTAATTCGGCTGGACACCAGCCTGGTCGATCACCTTTTTCCAGCGGACACGCTCGGCGGCAATGAACTCACCCGTTTCCTTTGGCGACTGACCGACGACTTCAGCGCCCTGTCCAAGGAATTGCTTCTTCACCTCTGGCATATTCAGGATATCGACGATAGTGGTATTGAGCTTTTGAATAATTTCGTTGGCCGTCCCGGGAGGGGCCGCTGCGGCAAACCATGTCGTGGCGCTGAAGCCGGGCAAGCCGCTTTCCGAAATGGTCGGCACATCGGGTAGCAAGGGGCTGCGATTGGTCGCGGCCACGGCCAATATCCGGGTTTTGCCTGCACTGTGATAAGAGTGCATGGAACTGATGTTGTCAAAGAATACATCCACTTGGCCACCTACCAGATCCGTCAGCGCGGGCGCGGTGCCGCGATAGGGCACAAAAGTAAACTTCGCGCCTGCCTGCTCGGCAAACATGGCGGCAGTCAGGTGTGATGTGGTGCCATTGCCCTGTGTCGCCACATTCACGCTTCCGCCTTTTTCCCTGGCGTATTTGATGAACTCCTGGGTGGATGCCACAGGCAGACTGCTTTTCACAGCCAGGACGTTTGGTACGGACGCCAGCACTGTGATCAACGCGAAATCTTCAGGGTCGAATGGCAGGTCTTTATAAAGCTTTTTATTGATAGCCAACGGCGCCGGTGGTGTCACAAGCAGGGTGTAGCCATCAGGCGCCGCTTTCGCAACATAGTCGGTGCCGATATTGCCGCCGGCGCCGGTCCGGTTTTGAATGACCACCGGCTGGCCCCATTTCTCGGACAACTTCTGCGCAACAATACGAGGCAGCACATCGGCAGTACCGCCAGCAGGAAATGGGACGACGATTGTGATCGGCTTGCTGGGATAGTTGTCGGCCGGACCGGCTATCCCGACACTACAGACGCCGCTAAGCACGCTCGCCAGCAATGGACGGCAAAAAATACGAGGGTTCATTTCAATATCTCTTACTTGGTATGGAAGGGGCTTCTATCGATACGCCTGGAAGAAGGACTGGAAAGGAATCCTAGGTTTAACTTTGACTTTCGTCAATAAAATACGATAATATGTGCGCATACCGCACAAATAAACCAATACGTTCAGGGCGTGACTATGACTGTTCCTATAGATAAAGACTACGTTGCTGGCTTGGAGAAAGGACTCGCAATCATCGAAGCTTTCGGTCTTCGCCATGGCCCCCTTACTCTCAGCGAGGCAGCCGACATCACCGGCCATTCACGCGCAGCTGCACGGCGCTCAATGCTGACTTTGCAAAAATTGGGATATGTGGAATCCGATGGGCGCTATTTTCGGCTTGCACCGCGAACGCTAAGATTGGGACATGCTTATGTGACTTCCAATTCTTTGTCGAAACAGGTTCAACCGATTCTCGAATCGCTTAGCGAACGTACCCAGGAATCCAGTTCGTTCGCAGTGCAGGACAACACAGATGTGGTATTCGTCGCGCGCGCCGCTACGCGTCGTAGCTTGTCGAATGGTCTGGGCCTGGGTTCACGCTTGCCTGCTCATTGCGCAGCAACTGGCCGCGTTATGCTGGCAGCGTTGCCCGCACAAGAGGCCGAATTGTTACTGAACCGAATGCAACGCCGAAAACTGACGCCGCATACGCGCACTGAGATCCCGGCGCTGATGGCGCTGCTTGATGAAGTCAGTGCGTTAGGCTATGCCATCAGCAACGAAGAAATCGAGCTCGGGGTACGTTCGATTGCGATACCGGTCCGCGATAGCATGGGAAAAACCGTCGCTGCCATGAGTCTGGTGACGTCAACCTCACGCCACTCTCTGGAAAGCATAATTGCCAATTTGTTACCTGAGCTGGGAAGCGCCCGGCAACGGCTTGGTACTTTTTTGTAAGACGGTCGAACTCGAATATTCGCAAACAACTCGGCCGGTGGCGAGCGCAGGCAGCGGTTTCCCGGATCCTTAAGATATCGCTCATGCCAGCGTTGCTTGACGGAAAAATCACGGAAGCGATAGGTGGAATGAGTATCTTTTCATCTGCTATTTTCGCCGGTGTGATAGCCACTCGTTCAGGAACTGTCGAGATGAGGACCGTATTGGCTTGCAGGTTGCCGACGCCGGGCAGCGTAGGCAATAAATAGAAACTATTGGTTTATTCGTTCTTCTACTTTTTGTTTCCATAACTCCCAGGGGCGATGCATAACGCCACAAATAGATGCATCAGCCTTCTCTCCTTCCTCATTTTCCAAATAAATAATTTCTCCGCCCAGGTTAATTGCTTTTTCCTGCAACGATGCATTCAGTTCCGTATAGATCGCCCGATACACGGCCACCGCCAGACTGCTGCCGACCGCAACAAACCCATGTCCTCGCATGAGAGAGATATTGGCGTCACCGAGAATCCTGGATAGCTCCGCGCCGTGATCGCAGCACGTAACCAGTAAATCGGTATTACCGAATGTTTTCCTGATATCGAATATGGGTGCGCCACGCGTTAGAAATCCTGCCATATGATAAATGGGACGCAGGCGTACGCTGGACGCTGCGAACGGTATCACCGAAGGGGAATGACTATGAACAATGGCCTGAACGTCAGGGCGTCGTTTATAGATTTCGCCATGGATGTACCGTTCCAGGTAGAGCCTTCTGGTATCTCCATGGAGAGGTTCCGAGTCGAGATTAAATTCGATGATATCGTCTTGAGTGACCAGTTCCGGAGCCAGTGAGCGCGATAGAAAATAATGCCGAGAATTGTCAGGATTGCGCATACTGACGTGCCCAAACCCATCAAGGACGCGATGCTGCGCCAGAATTCGATTTGCCAGGACCAGATCGAATTTGTCGAATTTCAACTCGTTGTTCATAAGTACATTTCCTTCAGATTGTCATTCTGGTTAATTGAGTGTGATATTGGATTGTTTGGCGAGTTTCTTGTATGTAGCCAGATCGTGGTCAACAAGTTGGCTCATGCTTTTCGCATCCCTAATGTCGATTTCATAAAAGCGGTTTTTAAAATCATTTTGTAATGTGGGGTCTTTCATGGTCAGCAGGACAGCGGCTTCGATTTTTTTCTGGATCGCCTGGGGGACTCCGGATGGAGCGAACAGACCGAACCAAACGGTGATATCCATATCACCGAAAGGTTCTGTTTCCGATATGGCCGGAACGTCCGGCATAAAAGACAGGCGATTTTTTGACGCAATGCCCAGCATACGCAGCGTTCCTTCTTGTACATGAGGGCCTACATTCGGAATGGTGCTAAATAGAATGGGGACCTGATTGCCTACACCGTCGTTCACGGCGGGCGCGCATCCTTTGTAAGGTACATGTACGATTTCAAGTTTTGTCAGCAAGTTAAACTTGGCCCCGGCAAAATGCTGTGGGGTGCCGGTGCCGCAAGACGAATAGCTGAGCTTGTCCTGATTTTTTCTTGCATAGACCACTAACTCGTCAACGTTGTTGACGGGCATTTTACTGTTGACTGCGAGCGCGATAGGAGTCGACACGAGGTTCGCTACAGGACTAAGTTCTTTCTTGATGTCCAGCCCTTTTGTTAGGCCCACACTGGCATTGATTGTCAGAGTGCTGTTGGTCAGCAGCAGCGTATAGCCGTCGGGCTTTGAGCGCGAAACGTAGCTGGCTCCGATGTTGCCGGAGGCGCCCGCTTTGTTTTCTATCACTATCGGCGCATGATCCAGATGTTTGGACAGTTCCTTTCCCAGCATCCGTGCGACCAGATCGGCACCGCCACCAGCAGAGAAGGGAACGACAATAGTGATGGGTTTATCGGGAAAGGTTTGCGCGTGACTGCTCGCAGAAACCAGTGCCAGAGTGCAGATAAGTGCCGGCGCACTGAGCTTAAGAACGCATTTTCTACTGATCATTGTCATCTCCACGTTGACTTATACTTTAATTTCAGTAAAGATTACTCGTAGCTTGCAAGTTGATCAATCTTGATTCAACTTTCAATGTTCAATATGCCACTTTCCAACCATCGACGTTTTTCCGCGTTGCAAACAAGAG
>Ga0164243_10002325_pt1 | contig 31576 bp, 26 predicted proteins | sample OricompcompostOP_FD_108781 | JGI IMG/M metagenome (GOLD analysis project Ga0164243, IMG submission 108781) | Organic Plus compost microbial communities from Emeryville, California, USA - Original compost - Organic plus compost (OP) | ecosystem: Engineered > Solid waste > Mixed feedstock >... | reverse complement strand
GCTTAAGAAGGCGCAACAGGAACGGCAGCGGATCAACGACGAGCGGTTGAAGACGGCCGCGTGACCGGAAAAGTGTAACTATCCGAGAACGCTCAAAAGGTCATAATGCTCTGAAGCGCTACAACGTGATTGAGCGTGTGGCGTCGGTGGCTCTGGCCGTTGCCGCCGTCGTGATGACGGTTACGGTTACCGCGTCCGAATGGCGGTCAACGGCTACTAAGTACGCCACGAGGCAGCCAACGCCGCGTCCTGCAGCGCAGCAGCCTTACGTTCACGGGTGGGAGCAACTGGTTCACCTCGGTCGATCGATCGGCGACTCGCTGGGCACAATACACATTATAGAATTTGGCGATCTGGAATGTCCCGCGTGTAAGTATTTTCAGGAGAGTGTCCTCAGCGAAATCCGACAAACGGTTCCGGCCACACTTGATATTCGTTTCGTGCACCTTCCGCTCACTATGCATCGATTTGCTCGGCAGGCGGCCGTCGCCGCTGAATGTGCGGCCGACGTCGATCGCTTTGCGAGCTTCATTGATGCGACCTATCGTCAGCAAGACTCAATTGGCCTGAGGCCATGGTCACAGTTCGCTCAAGATGCCGGTGTGGTAGACACCGTGGAATTCGCACGGTGTGTGAAGAATTCGTCGTCGCGCGCTGCAATCGATTCCGGAACGGCGGTTGCGAAACGCTTAGGTATTCATGTAACGCCAACGCTCTTGGTGAATGGTTGGAGCGTAACGCCGGCCAGCGATGAGCTCAGTCGTGTCATCGCTGTCTTGAGTCGAAACGAGAATCCATACCCTGATGCTGATACAACGCAGCGGTTGCGTGAATGATGCTGGCTGCGACTCATTGCTGAGATTGCCATGGGAATGGGTGTCTTTGGGCGCGCGGTGTGCGTGCTTGGTCTTTGGGTTCGGGTCGCAATGGCAGGCCAGGAATGACTCAACGAGGCCGACACCGCGGCCCGTCATCGGTTGGGTAACGCGGGTTGAACTGCGGCACGGCACGCAGGAGTTGCGTAGCTATCCGGTCGTTGTTCGCGTCAGCCCACAATCGCCGGCACACCGTGCAGGTATACACGTGGGCGATACCATCGTCGCAATAAATGGGCGCGATGAGCTACGTGAATATGATAAGGTGCAAATGCGCCGCGGCAGGCAGCCAAATGTCGTGCAGGTGAAACGTGGTGCGCGGGTGCTATTCATCATGCTGCGTCTGAACGACTGAAGCTGAATCGCCCCGGGATTGTCGGAGGCTGACAATAGAGGGCAAGCAACGGTGGCAGCCCTGGGTTCTTCAGGAAATTCCGGGAAACGCCGCGCGGATCTTGAGAAAGAAGTACGCGTCATCGCGATACCCATAGGCCATCCGCTTCATCACTTTGATCTTGTTGTTGATCCCTCGACAAGACTCGTGTGGAGCGGATACCGCGCGTGATTGATGATGTACTCGGCCTGGCGGGCGAGGCGATTGGCAAACCGCACCACCGCCGGAATCCCACTCGCGCACGCGCGCTGATACCAACCCGTCCACCAGTAGCGCGCGACCGCGGGATCGCGCGTCTCCCAGAGCGCCCGGAGATCTTCCTTCAGCACGTACACCGTGAAGAGGGCGTGATTGGCCCGCAGCAGTTCGTCGAGCCGCACATGCTCCGCCACCGTGCGGAGATGGCGGCGATCGCGGAGCAGCAACCAGCGGACGCCTTTGCCGGTGAGGTGCTTCCGCGCCGCTCGCGGAACGCCCGACTGTCATGCCGCGCCGGCCGCACGATGCGATTGGCTTCGTCAAAGCGGACGCGGTCGAGCACCTGCGCGGTGTAGCGCTCGCTCACGTCATGCACGGCGTCCACCACCGCCCCGCACCGACTGCAGCGCCGTACGACGTCCGCCTTGGGACGCAACGCAATCGTCAGCTGCGGCGCCGGCAGCCCGAAGGCATCCGGGGCCGGCGTGTCGTCGACCGTCCATCGGGCGATCTCAAATCCCTCCCATCCCCCAACGGCCTGCAGCAGCTGGCGCAGATCCTCGCTTGCCATGGAGCCCTCCATATGAGAGGCCTTGAGCATGCGCCGATCCGCAGCACCTGTCACGTCTTTTCCCGGAAATCTCGGAAGAACCCAGCCCTGCCGATCAGGTGAATTCGGCCGGGAGCCGCTGGTTAGTTGAGATATTGCAGCATGCGCTACCGCGGCGTGAAGATCCTCTTCGGAATCATCACGTGCACCCCCACCGTCCCATCGACGAGCTGCGTGATGTCGACGTCCGACGACACACTCACGAGCTGATACGAATCGTCCCGCTTCATCCCTTTCACGTCGACGAGCAACTGAATCGCCTCGCGCACCGCCGTCTTCGTCGCCTTCACTAACGCCGAGTCGGTCCCCATCGCGATGTAGTGCGTCGGCGTTTCCCCGCGCGGCCACGCGAGATGCATGTTCTTGTGCACGATCAGCTGCAAGCGGCCGGTGAGCGACGTCTCCATCGCCGTGATGTCGACTTCGCCGTTGCCCTGACCAGCATGGCCGTCGCCGACGTTCAGCAGCGCGCCCTTCGTCCACACCGGAATGAAGAGCGACGTGCCCTCGACCAACTCCTTGTTGTCGAGATTCCCCGCATGAATCCCCGGCGGCGCGCTATTCAACTTTCCGAATGACGCCGGCGGCGCGACGCCGACGCTCCCGAAGAACGGATGCAGCGGAATCGTGATCCCATCCGCGAACTTGCCGAGCATCCGCACGGTGTCGAGCTCGATGATGCGAGTCTTCGCCTGGCCGGGGAAATCCTCGGGAAGGAATCCACTCCGCGAGCTGAACGAATTGCATGCGTAATCGATCGCCGGACGAATCGACTTGAAGCGCACCTCGAGCACGTCGCCTGAATCAGCGCCGGTGACGTAGATCGGACCGGTGAGGATATGTCCACCAGGTCCCGGCTTGATTTGAGCGCGCGCCGCGTAGACGTCGCGCGCGAGCTTCTCGATGCGATTCGAGTCGAGGCCGGCGCGCACGAGCGACGTTGGACTGCACGTCGATAGCGCGCGCACGACGACTTCGTCGCCGGAATTGACAGTGAGCACGGGCTTGCCCGCGGCGTCGTACCAGCCCCACGCGACGGTCTGCGGCGTCGGCAACAGCGAATACGTCTTAGCAGCGACAGGCATCGACCAATCGAGCGGCTGCGCACCTTCGAGCCACGTCGCGGCAGGAAGTCGCGTACCGCGCGGACTCGCCTGCGCGACGACGGAGTTCGCCGACGTCGAGCCCACCGACGCCGAAACATGGCAAGCGGTCGCCAACACGCCGCTCGCAATCACCGTCGCAACACTCGCTCGTATCATCATCGCGCTCACGCCTCCACAGCGTCGGCCTTCGTTCCGTTCAACTTGTTTCGCAGGGTCCGCACGCTCATGCCGAGCAGTTCGGCGGCGCGCGTGCGGTTGCCGTTCGATACCTCCAACGCCCGCGCGATCAATTTCGCTTCGGCTTCGTTCACGTCGAGCGACGTCAGAATGACCGCGCCTTCGGGCACGGTCACGCCGGTCGACGTGACTGCCGCACCGTTGCCGCCGTCCATTGCACCAAAGTTCGTCGAGATGCGCGCGGGCGACGGACCGCTCCACGCGCCGCTCAGGCCGAAGCGCTGGCCGTCGAAGGCGTGCGCGGGGATGAGCGTCTCCGTCGACAGAATTACCGCGCGCTCGACGGCGTGCTGCAACTCGCGCACGTTGCCCGGCCAATCGTATTGGTGAAGCAGTTCGAGCGCGTCGGGCGCGATGCCGGTGATTTCCTTGCCGATCTCCTGCCCGTAGAGCGACGCGAAGCGATACGCGAGCAGCGGGATGTCGTCCTTGCGTTCGCGCAGCGGAGGCAGGCGGACGGGAATGACGCCCAATCTATAGTAGAGGTCCTGCCGGAAATGGCCGGCGGCGGCGTACGCGGCGAGGTCGCGGTTGGTCGTCGCGATGATGCGGACGTCGACCTTGATGGCCATCGATCCGCCGACGCGCTCGAACTCCTGCTCCTGCAGCACGCGCAGGAGCTTCGCCTGAAGGTCGAGCCGCATCTCGGAGATTTCGTCGAGCAGCAGCGTGCCGCCGTTCGCGCGCTCGAACGCGCCCTCGACGCGCTTGATCGCGCCGGTGAACGCGCCCTTCTCGTGCCCGAAGAGCGCGCTCTCGATCAGCCCCTCGGGGAGTGCGGCGCAATTCAGTTTGATGAACGGCCCGTCGCGCCGGTCGCTCTGCGCGTGAATCGCACGCGCGAACAGTTCCTTACCCGTTCCCGATTCGCCCTCGAGCAGCACGGTCGCGCGGGTCGGAGCGGCGGTGGCGACGGTCTGCATCACGCGCCGGATCGCCGGGCTGTCGCCGATGATCTGCCGCTCGTTGCGATACTCCATCACCTCCTTGCGGAGACGGTCGTTCTCCTTGCGCAACCGAACCACCTCGAGCGCCTGATTCACCGCGAGCTCGAGCTGCTCCGGTCGCACCGGCTTGGTGATGTAGTCGATCGCGCCGGCCTTGATCGCCGCTACCGCGTGCTCGATGCTGCCGAAGCCGGTCAGCATGATGAGCGGCGTCTCGTAGCCTTCCTGCCTGAGGAGCGCGAGGAACTCGAGCCCCGTGAGCCCAGGCATGCGATAGTCCGAGATGATCAGATCGATCGTCCCGGCCTGCAGTGCCTGAAGTGCCTGTGGAACGTTGTGCGCGGAAACCGCCTCATGGCCCGCGCGTTCGAGGGTGTCCTGGAGAATCAGTCCGATCGCCGGTTCGTCGTCGAGACACAGGATCGTTGCCATGGAGCTTTTCGGTGGGGAGGGCAGCCCTAAAGTCCTGTCGTGTGCTGCCGATACTCTGCACAGACGAGGTCCATCCCTGTGCGGCAACTTTTGCCGCGGAAGGAAAGTGGCAGGGTCCGTCCTGTCCGCAAAGTGGGCGATACGATGGTACGGTTGCCGGCCGATACTTGTCTATAGACCCGGGAATCTACGGTATCTATGCGCATTACGAACAACATGATCGTGCAGGCCCAGTTCGACGCGATGCAGTCCAACATCGCGGCGCTGAGCCGTGCGTCCGCCGTCGCCACGAACGGAAAGCGACTCCAGCAAGCCTCCGACGACCCCACCTCGGCGACGCAGATCATGGCGTCGAACAGCGCGCTCCGTGCGCTCGACACGTATCGCACCAACGTGCAGCGTGCGTCGAGCCGCGTGAGTCTCGAGGACGACGTCCTGGCGCAGATCGGCGATCTCGTCACGCGGGCGAAGGAGCTCGGGCTCCAGCAGGGCGGCACGACGGCCTCCGCGGCGACGCGCCAGACGGCCAACGCCGAGCTCCAGCAGATCTTCAATCAGATCGTCACGCTGGGCAACACGAAGTTCGGCAACGAATATCTCTTCGGCGGCGACCAGGCGAACACCGCGCCCTTCACCGCGTCGGGCAGCGGAGCGGCGCTCGACTATACGTCGACCGGCGCCGCCGGCTCGCGGAAGGTCGCGATCGGCGACGGCCAGTCGATGGAGGTCGCGCACGACGGCCAGCAACTGCTCGTCGGAACGGGAAGTCTCGACGCGATCAAGCAGCTCTCCGCCGCGTTCGACTCGACGTCGCCCACCTATGGCGCCGCCGGCATCGGCAGCGCGATCACCAGCCTCGACTCGGCGTTCGATTCGCTGCAGACGCTGGTCGGCGACGTCGGCGCCCGCGGAAAGCAGCTCGACATGGCCGCCGAGAACATCGCGGCGTACAAGACCAACCTCACCACGTTCAAGTCGAACCTCGAGGAGGTCGACATCGAGACCGCGGTGACGGAACTGACGCAGCGTCAGATGGCCTATCAGGCCGCGCTGCTCTCGACGTCGAAGGTCATGAGTCTCTCTCTCACCGACTATCTGGCATGAGCGCGTTGAAGGTCGTGGAAGGATCCGCCCCGGAGTTCGTCAAGGTCGCGTCGAGCCTGTTCGGCGACATCAACGTCCGCCCGCAGGACGTGCTCGAGTTTCCGGCGGGGCTGCTCGGCTTCCCCGAGTGCCGGAACTTCGCGCTCATCGCCGGCCAGTCGAACGGAACGTACTGGCTCCAGTCGATCGAGCATCCGGTGCTCGTTTTCCTGTTGGTCGATCCCTTCCTGGCATTCAACGGGTATGCGGTCGATCTCTCCCCGCAGGACCTGTCGAGCCTCCAGATCACGGCGCCGTCCGACGTGGCGATCCTGGCGATCGTGACCCTCTCCCGCTCGCCGGACCAATCGGCGACCGCCAACCTCCAGGGCCCACTCGCGATCAATCTCCGGACGCGCGTCGGCAAGCAGGTCGCGATCGATCAGCCGGGCTTCGGCATTCGCGTTCCGGTCGATCTGCGGCGTCTCGCTGAGGCGAGCTGAAAGACGAACGCTGAGGACGCAGAGGGCCGCGGAGGACGGCGGGCACTTGCGAGAAAAAACGAACGCTGAGGACGCGGAGGGCCGCGGAGGACGGCGCGCGGCCACAGGGACTGATCCGTTCAATCGGTCAGATCGGTGTCGTTCCCCAAAAAAGTCCAAGCTCGATCCGCGCCACGAAGCCCTCTGCGCTTCTCGGCGTCTTTGCGCCTCCGCGGTGATGGCTGTTTCCGCGGTGATCGCGGTTTCGTAGTCCTCTGCGCCCTCCGCGTTCGTTTTCTCTCGGACCGACATGCAACAGAATTTGTCCGGCAGAATCTGCCGCTCCACGGCGGATCTTTCCTAGACAACAGCCCTTTCGAAAATCGTAAGTATCTCAACCACATAGACTTACAATCAGGCACACTCGCTGCCTTACCGGTGCGCGTTCTGGGCGAACCATGCCCATCCCACCGACTCAGGACGGCGAATGGCCTCCAGCACCACGCGCTCCCGCTCCCACTACAATTCGCTCCCGCACGGCTCCCAGGCGCATCGATCGCCCAGGGAGCTCTTCGACGCGGCGGTCAAGCACCACCTCGCCGGTGAACACACCGCCGCGGAGTCGGCCTATCGCGCGGTGATCGCCGCGGCGCCCTCCTTCGCCGAAGCGCACAACAACCTCGGCGTCCTCATTCGGTCGCGCGACGCCGACGCCGCACACTCGCTCTTCGAGCGCGCGACCGCCGCCCAGCCACGCTACATCGAGGCACTGTTCAACCTCGGCCTGTCGTGGATGGCGCGCGGCGACCTTCTGCGCTCCGCCGAGCAGTTCCGCGCCGTCCTCGCGATCGATCCCGATCACGGACGCGCCTGGAACGACATCGGCTCGGCGCTCCGTGGACTCGGACAGTTCGAGGCGGCGCTGGCGGCGAGCCGCCGGGCCGTCGAGCTGCTCCCCGACGACGCCGCGACCCACAACAACCTCGGCAACGTTCTGCTGCAGACGGGACATCTCGACGAAGCCCGCGCGAGCTACGAGCGCGCGCTCGCGATCCGCCCCGACTATCCAGAAGCCATCAACAACCTTGGCACGGTCTACCGCGGGCATCGCCGCCCCGATCTCGCGCTCCCGTTCTTCCTTCGTGCGCTCGATCTCAAGCCCGGCTACCTCGACGCGATGCACAACCTCGCGCTCGGCCTGCCTTCGGGAGTGCCCGGCGCCGAATTGATCGAGGGACGTCTGCGCGCCGAGGTCGAGCGCGCGCCGAACGACGTCGCACCGCTCGCCGTGCTCGCGATCTACCTCCAGGAAGCAGGTCGCTTCGACGAAGCTCGCACCATCGCGCAGGAGGTCGTCCGTCGCGACGAGCCTCAGGCGGACGGCTGGACGGTGCTCGGCATCTGCGCGGCCGAAGCGCTCGACCCGCGCGAGGCGATCCGCTGCTACGACCGCGCGCTCGCGCTCGATCCGCACGCCGGCGTGGTGCGCTGGAATCGCGCGATCGCGCTGCTGGCGCTCGGCGACTACAGCAAGGGTTGGGAAGACTACGAGGCGCGCTGGAGCCTCGTCCACATGGCGCACGATCGGCGACTGGTGGATCGGGCGGAGTGGAGCGGCGAGCCGCTCGACGGCAAGACCATCCTCGTCTATACCGAGCAGGGCCTCGGCGACGCGATTCAGTTCGCGCGGTTCGGCGCAGAGCTCGCGCGCCGCTGGAACGTACGTATCGTCGTCGAGTGCGACGCGTCGCTCGTCTCGCTCTTTCGAACCTGCCACTGGGCCGCCGGCGTCATTGCGCGCGGCACCGAACGACCGGAGTTCGACACGCACGTCGCGCTCCTGAGCCTCCCGCGCCTGCTCGGCGCGACGCTCGATGGTCTGCCCGTCGAGCCAGCGTTCGACCCGCCGCGTCGCCCGATCTCCAGCCGCATTCGCAAGGCACCGGGCGAGCTGCACGTCGGCATCGTGTGGGGCGGACGCTCGCCGAATCCCGCGCTCGCGCGACGCTCGATTCCGCTCGATTTGCTCGAGCCACTTTCGAGAATCGAAAACGTTCGCCTGCACTCGCTTCAGGTTGGCGACGACACCGGTCAGCTCCGGCGCAGCGCGTTCCGCGACCGCGTGAACGATCTCGCGCCGCACATCGGCGATTTCGTCGATACCGCCGCGGCGATGCGCGAGCTCGATCTCGTTCTCACGATCGACACGTCGGTTGCCCACCTCGCCGGAGCACTCGGCGTACCCGTCTGGGTGATGCTCATTCGGAACGCCGACTGGCGCTGGCTGCTCGATCGAAGCGATTCGCCCTGGTATCCGAGCGCGAGACTCTTCCGCCAGTCGATTGCGGGCGATTGGCGCCCGGTGGCAAGCGCCGTCACCGAGTCGCTGCGCGCACTTGCGGCCGAGCGCGCGACGGTGGCGGCTCTACCGAATGGTGGTTTCCGCATCGCGAGCAGCGAACGGAGCACCGCGCCGACGACCGACCTGCCGTCGCTTCAGCGACATGAGAACGGCGCCCCGCGGTTTTCGCTTGCGATTCCGATCGACATGCTCGCCGACGCGGCCACCTTCGCGGCATATGGTCTCGAGCTCGCCGGCGACGGCGTCGACGCCGAGGCGCGCAACTTCCTCGACGCCGAGCTGCGCGCCACCGACGTCGTGCTCGACTATGCATCGCCGCTCGGCCTGACGGCGCTCGGTGCCGCGACGGCTCCCGGTGCGCCGGCGCTCGTCGTGGCGGTCACGAATGGCGAACGCGAGGCGGACGTCGTGCGCTGCGCGGCAAGGAGTGCCGGCGTCGCGTCCTCCGTGCGCGTTCATTCGTGCGTCGACGGATCGGATCTCGGCGTCGATGTGCTGCTCGCGCGTCATGCGCTCGAGGCGTCGCGGGTGATTCTTCGCGCGCATACGCCAGGCGACGTGGTGAACATTCTTCCCACCGCCGCCGACGCGATCGGGCAGGGGCGCGTGGCCGCTGTCATCTGGAACCTGCGTGGTGCGCCGGGCGGCGAGATCGAGATGTCCGATCGCATCGTGCTCGACGGACTCGCCTCGTTCGGCTTCGAGCACTTCGAGCTGGTCGAGGACGAGCACGGCCCGATTCTCGACGCGATCGGGGTGAACCCGTCGACCCGCACGGTCTTCTCGCTCGTGGTCAGCCAGTTCGAGGCGGAGCCGTCGCGGCCCGACGCCATGGACGTCCCGGTGCTGGGCATGGACTGGCAGGTCGGTGCGACGTCGGGGTGGGGCGTGTATGGAATGAACCTCACCCGCCGACTGCTCTCGACGGGAGCGGCACTTCCCGCGCCGTCGATGGCGCCGGTGTTCGACGGCATGGCTCCGACGACCCGAGAGACGCTCGTGCCGATCGCCACCACGCACGGTGAGTTCGCCTCGGCGATCGCGGAGTCGCACGGACGATTGCTTCGCGTGCCGTTCACGATGCTGCGCGCGCTCGGCAACGGCTTTCATCTCTCGCCCGAGAGCTCACGGATCGACGCGCCGCGCAACGTCGGCGTGGTCTTCTTCGAGAGCACCGATCTGGACGCCGCGGCGATCGCGCGCGCGAAACGTTACGATCGCATCATCGCGGGATCGAGCTGGAACGCCGAGGTGCTGCGTGCGCACGGCGTCGAGAACGTCGCGACGGTCCTGCAGGGAGTCGACGCGTCGCTGCTCCGCTCACGTCCTCGGCCGCCGCGCCGCCGCGATAGGTTCATCGTGTTCTCGGGCGGAAAGCTCGAGTATCGCAAGGGGCAGGACATCGTGGTTGCCGCGTTCCGTACGTTCGTGAAGCGGCATCCAGAAGCGAAGCTGATGGTCGCGTGGCACAACCACTGGCCGCGGACGATGGGAGAGATCCCGACGGCCGGCCACGTGCGCGGCGCGCCATTCGTCGATCACGCCGGCCGCGCCGACATGACGCGCTGGCTCGTCGAGAACGGCATCCCGGCCGATTCCGTGATCGACCTCGGCCTCCGCGGCAACGCCGAGATGGGCGCCTTGATCGCCGAGGCGAACGTGGCGCTGTTCACCAATCGTGCCGAGGGCGGTACGAACCTCGTCGCGATGGAGTGCCTCGCCGCCGGCGTGCCGACGATTCTCTCGGCCAACACCGGCCACCTCGATCTCACCGACGACTCGCGGTGCTATGTGCTGCGCGAGCAGTTCGCCTGTCGGCCGACACCGTCGTTCCGCGGTGTGGATGGCTGGGGCGAAAGCTCCGTCGACGAGGCGATCGCCGCGCTCGAGCAGGTCTACGCGGATGCGGACGACGCCGAGCGTCGCGCCGCCAACGCGGCCGACTGGATGCGCGGGCTCACCTGGGACACGCAGATCGACCGTCTCGTCGACGCGATCCGCGACCTCCTCTGATCAACCACTCACGGTTCTCATACGACATGCCGAACATCGCCGACCTGCGCGCCACGTATGGACAGTCGCTGGCGTTTCTCTCCAACCGGCAGGAACTGCCGCATCTGCTCAACGCGCGGGGCCTGTTCGGCTGCGGCGTCGAGGTCGGTGTGCAGCGCGCGCTCTACTCGGCGCATCTTCTGAGCGCGTGGCAGGGTGCGCACCTCATCTCGGTCGATCCGTGGAGTGAAGCGCCCGCCGGCGACTACGTCGACATCGCGAACGTCCCGCAGCACGAGCAGAACGCGATCTTCGACGAGGCGCGGCAGCGGCTCTCGCCCTTCGGCGAGCGCAGCACGATCTGGCGGCAGACGTCGGCCGACGCGAGCGCGCGCGTCCCGCACCACTCGCTCGATTTCGTGTACCTCGACGCCCGACACGACTACGCGTCGGTGCTCGAGGATCTCGAGGCCTGGTTCGACAAGGTCCGTCCCGGCGGAATCCTCGCCGGCCACGACTACATCGACGGGACGTTCCCGGCCGGAGAGTTCGGCGTGAAGTCGGCCGTGGATCAATTCTTCGCCAGGCGCGGCGTCGCCGTGTACTCGACGAGCCAGGACACGCCGTGGCTCACGTGGCTCGTGCAGATTCCGTCGCCGAGTACGGCACCCCGCGCCGTTCCCGCGCCTGCCGCCGAGTCGTTCGATGCGGCGCGCGTCGCGGAGCGCGAGCGGGTGACGATCAACTTCCAGGCGAATGGTCGGGCGCACGAAGTGAAGCTCGCCCTCGACCGCGCGCAGATGAGCCAGCGCATCATGCTCGACGCGCTCGAGCGGCATACCATGTACGAGCCGGAGACCTGCGCGCTGCTCACGTCCGTGCTTCGTGACGGCGACATCTTCGTCGACGTGGGCACCCACGTCGGCTTCTTCTCGACGCTCGCGGCGTCGCTCGTCGGCGACGAGGGTAAGGTCGTGTCGTTCGAGCCCGAGCCGCGGAACTTCGGGCATTTGCAGGATCACATCGGCCTCAACGGCTTCCGCAACGTCGTCGGTGTGAACGCGGCCGTCGGCGCCGAAACTTCGCGCGCCGAATTCTGGGTCAATGCGGACAACGACGGCGGGCACGCGCTCTGGAACGTCGGCCGGCATGGCTTCAACGTGCGCAGCCGCGCCGTCGAGGATCGCCGCACCGTCGACGTGACGACGCTCGACGCGCATCTCACGGCAGGCGAGGCGCGCGTCCCCAAGCTGATCAAGATCGACGTCGAGGGGAGCGAGTTGAGCGTGCTGCGCGGCGCGCGGGAGCTGCTCGCGCGCGGCGTGCCCTATGTCCTGTGCGAGATCAATCACTTCGCGCTCGAGCAGATGGGGACGAGCGAACAGGAGCTGCGCGCGTACATGGCCGGCCACGGCTACATCACGAACGCCATGAATCCGCAGACGGGCGAGATCATTCCGCTCGCGCCGGATCAGCGGGTCGTGTCGGACAACGTCTTTAACCTGTTGTTCCGGCATCGAACGGCGCCGCTGATCGGGGCCGCCGCGTAGTCGCTTCCATCCGTCCTCAAGTTCTGCCGGCCCCGGACGACAATCTTCTGCAGACGGACTTCACACCACCGTGAGGTCCAACGGAGCAAGGATGCTCCGATTCCTCAGTCACATGGAGACGTGACACCATGCGTATCAACACGAACGTCAGCGCCCTTCAGACCCTTCGCTCGCTCGGCAAGACCGAGTCGGCCATCACCTCGTCGATGGCGAAGCTGTCGTCGGGTTTCCGCATCAACCGGTCGGCCGATGACGCCGCCGGCCTCGGCATTGCCAACAAGCTGAACGCCGACATTCGCGCGGCCAGCCAGGCGAACCGCAACGCGGAGCAGGGCAACTCGGTGCTGCAGATCATGGACGGCGCCACGCAGTCGGTGCAGTCCATCCTCGAGCGTATGAAGGAGCTGGCCACGCAGTCCGCCTCGGACAGTGTCGACGCCGACGCGCGCACCCGCATCAACCAGGAGTTCACCGATCTGCGTTCGGAGATCGGCCGCATCGTCGACACGACGAAGTTCCAGGGCAACAAGCTGCTCGACGGCGGCTTCGGCAACTCGGTCGACCAGACGAGCGCGCTGCTCGCCTCGGGCACGAACTTCAACGACGCGCGCATCTCGGGCACGACGGCCGGCCTCTACACGCTGACCAACACGGCGGCGGGCAAGCTGACCCACACGAACGGCACGGTCACGGAGACGGCGACGCTCTCGTCGAACGGCAAGCAGTCGGTGACCTTCTCCTCGTTCGGCATCACGGTCGACACCAGCGCGGCGTACAACAACGGCGCGACGGCGACGGCGCAGGGCGCGGGCGGTCTGGCTCTCTCGGTCGCTCCGGGATCGACGGGCGGCTCGTTCATGATCAGCTCCAGCGGCGACTACGCCGGTCAGGACATGATCAGCCTCACCACGATCAACCTCGGCACGGGCAGCGGCACGGGCGAGCTCAACCTCGACAGCTCGTCGCTCAACACGCTGGCGAACGCGCAGAGCGCGCTGACGAACATCGACACCGCGATCTCGCAGCTCAACACCTACATCGGTAACATCGGCGCCGCGCAGAACCGCATGGACTACGCGATGACGAACCTCAAGACCTCGATCCAGAACTTCTCGGCGGCCGAAAGCGTGATCAAGGACGTCGACATGGCCGAGGAGATGACGACCTTCTCGAAGAACCAGATCCTCCAGCAGGCCGGCACGGCGATGCTGGCGCAGGCGAACCAGCTCGGCCAGGGTGTGCTCACCCTCCTCCGCGGCTGATCGCGCCGGACCGAACGATCCCGGAGGTGGTGGAGAACATTCCACCACCTCCGGGTTTTCGCCGTAATGCACCGATACTCCCAAGCGTACGGTGATCACACGGAGTAATACCGATGGCCTCCACTTCTCTCAGCAGCATCAGCGGACTCGCGAGCGGCATTCAATGGTCGGACATGATCGATCAGATCATCTCCCTCGAGACCAAGCGCCAGCTCACGCCGGTCACGGACAGGATGACGGCCACGCAGAAGAAGGCCGACGCGTGGTCCGGCTACCGGTCCGCGCTTCAGGCCTTCCGCGACGCCTCCAAGGCGCTCGCCGACGGCACTGCGTTCGGGAAGTTCTCGGCGAGCGTCGGCGCGAGTGCGAGTGGCGCGACGCTTCTCACGGCGACGGCTGGCAGCGGCGCCGTCGCGGGCTCGTACAGCATCCAGGTGCTCGCCACCGCGTCCGCCGAGAAGCTGGGCAGTGCGGCCGTCTCCGACGTGAACTCGGCGCTCGACCTCAGCGGTTCGTTCATGATCGGCGGCCGCCAGGTCACGATCGACGCGGCCGACTCGCTCTCGGCCATCCGTGACAAGATCAACGCCGCGAACACCGGAACCAACGCGTCGCACGTCAGCGCGTCGATCCTCACGGTGTCGTCCGGCGTCAATCGCCTGATTCTCACCAACGAGACCACCGGCTCGGCGGGGATCGAGCTCACCGAGAACGGCGGCAGCAACGTGCTGTCGAGTCTGGGCCTCGTGAGCGCGAACCTCACCGCCAACACCGCGCCGAGCGGCGAAGCGCGCAGCTACGCGTTCACGACGGTCACGTCGACCATCGCGCAGGCACTCGGCGTCCCGATGCCGTCGCCGAGCACGTTCAAGGTGAACGGCCAGACCATCACGGTCGATCTGAGCCAGGACTCGCTCTCGTCAATCGTCGCGAAGATCAACGCGGCCGCCGGCGCGAACACCGCGAAGATCTCATCGGAGACGGTGAACGGCACGACCGTCAACCGCATCGTCGTCAACGGCGCCGTCTCGGCCGACTCGGCCGACGCCGCCAACAGCACGGCGACGCTCCAGCAACTCGGGTTTTTGAAGAATGCTCGGTCCGGCGAGGCGCAGACGGTACGTACCGGAACCGCGCTCACCGATGCGAGCACAGGGCTGGCCGCCACGTCCGCGAGCCTGTTGACGGACCTCGGGGCCGCGGTCGGCGACACGCTGACGTTCGCCGGTACACGCGGCGACGGCTCGAGCGTGAGCGTGAACGTCGCCGTCACCGGAACGACGACCATGCAGGACGTGCTCGACGCGCTCTCCGCGAGCGGGACCGGATTCGGCGCGACGGGCCGCGCGGTGACCGCGTCGCTCGACGACCAGGGGCGCATTCAGCTCACCGACGGGACCTCCGGCGACTCGAAGCTGTCGTTCAGCGCATCGAGCGACGGCGCGGGCGGCGGCACGTTGAGCTTCGGCGGTACGACCGTCGCGACGACCGGCCGCGTCATGCAGCTCGCCGCGCCGGGGGACGCGCAGATGCGCGTGGATGGCGTGCTCGTCTCGCGGAGCACCAACACCATCAGCGACGCGCTCGCCGGTGTGACGCTCACACTCAAGCAGGCCGAGGTCGGTTCGACGATCGATCTGACCGTCGGTCGCGACACGAACGCCGTCGTCAATGCGGTGAACGCGCTCGCGACCGCGTACAACGCGGCGGCGACCTACGTCTCGACGAATACCGCCGCGGGCGCGGCCCTCGCCTTCGACTCGTCGCTGCGCAGCACGATCACCAATCTTCGGACCGCGATGCTCGGCACGGTCGCTGGGCTGAACAACACGACCTACACGAATTCCGCGCTGGTCGGCCTCACGTTCGACAAGAAGGGGCAGCTCACCGTCGACGCGACCGCGCTGACCAACGCGCTGAACTCCAAGCCCGACGAGGTGAAGGCGCTGTTCTCGACCGCCGGCACCTCGGCGCTGAGCACCGTGAAGTACATGTCGTCGTCGGCCAGTACCCAGGCGGGCACGTACGACGTGTCGATCACGGCGCCGGCGACGACGCCGGTCTCGTCGAGCAGTGCGTTCTCGACCTACGGCAACGCGGCGACGGCGAACCAGATGGTCGTGACCGATTCGTTCACCGGGCACACGACGACCATCACCCTGGCCGACGACGACACGCCGGCGTCGATCGTGAGCAAGTTGAACACGGGCTTCGGCGCGAATGCGCTGCGCCTGACCGCGTCGACCGACGGCACGACCGTGACCATCACCGGCTCGAACTACGGCAGCGCGTCGTCGATCACCGTCGGCTTCCTGCTCGACGGCGAGGAGGCGGCGCAGCAGCTCGGCTTCGCCACGACGATGAGCGGCACCGATGTCGAAGGGACGATCAACGGCAAGGCGGCGACCGGGCTCGGTCAGCTGCTCACCGCGTCGGCGCCCGACGCCGGCGACTCGAATCCCGCGCAGGGACTCTCGCTGCTCTACACCGGCACGATCCCCGTCACGACGACGATGACGTTCGCCAGAGCCATCGGCGGAATGTTCACCGCGTCCGCCGACAGCGTGCTCACGAGCGGTACCGGCATCATCGATCTGACGACGAGCTCACTGCGTCGCACGATCGACACGCTCACCACGCGGCAGATCGACATCCAGGCACGCCTCGATCGACAGAGAGCGGCGCTCACGGCGCAGTTCACCGCGATGGAGTCGGCGATGTCGAAGCTCCAGACGCAGTCGACGTGGCTCACCGGTCAGATCAACGCGTTGAGCTCCCTCAACTCCTCGTCGTCGTAAGCCGATAAGAAGGGCATGAGCTACTCGAGCCAAGCCGCCGCGTATCGCGAGCGAGAAGTTGCCGCCGCGACGCCGGGCCGTTTGTTGGTGATGGTGTACGATCACGTGCTGGCCAACCTGGCGCGCGCGACCATCGCCCATGAGAACAACCTGCCCGAGGCGCGGCTCGAAGCCGTCGCCAGGGCGCGCGACGGCATCGCGGAGTTGATGGCGACGCTCGACTTCGAGCGCGGGGGCGCCATCGCGGTCCAGCTGCAGGGCCTCTACGCCTTTCAGCTCAGCGAGCTCGCGACCGCGGGCTCGCGGTTCGACGCGCTCGCCGTCGCGCGGGTGTCGGCGATGATCCGCGAGCTGCGCGACGCGTTCGCGACGGTCGCCGATCAGACCGCGAAGACCACGGCGGCGTGATGAGCCCGACACGGTCTTCGTCGCCGGCCATCGCGCGATACACGACGTCGGCCGTGGAAGTGCTGTCCGCGCTCGATGAGAACGCGGAGTACGCGGCCGCGCTGCTGCGCGAGGACGACGCGGAGACCCTGCACGCTCTCCTCGAGAAGCGCGACGTTCTGCTCACGGAGCTGAACGCGGTCATCGAGACGCTCGCCCATGAATCGGCGCGCGACGGCTTCACGTCGCCGCCGCAGTTGGCCGAGGCGGCCGCGCGGGCGCTGGAATCACACGCGCGGCTGATGGCGCGCGTCGCGAGTGAACGCGACCGATTGGGCGCGGCACTGGAACGGAGCAAGCGCCCCGATGCCGTGGCGCACCAGTACACGGCATCAGCCCCGCGCTCGGCGGGGCTGTCGGTCACGGGGTGAACGCCATGGCGGAGCTGGACACGCAATCGGAGGCGGGGGCACGCGACGTGTCCGCGCGGTATGACCTCCTTCTGTCGAAGCTGGCCGAGGCGGAGCGCGACCTGGAGCTGTGGGACGAGCCGGGGCGTAGCAGCCATGTCGAGGAGGCGTCGGGGATCGTATTCGATCTTCTGTACAGCCTCGACTTCCGGCAGGGGGGCGAGATGGTGCCGCGTCTGGCCGCGCTTTACGGGTACATCGCCAATCAGCTTCTCCAGATCGGACGGACGCGGAATCGCGCAGATCTGATCCACCTTCGCGACATAATCACGTCGTTAAGGCAATCTTCATTCGGCGAGTGAGAGCAGGGAGCAGGGAGCAGGGAGCAGGGAGCAGGGAGCAGGGAGTGCTTCGCGAGGACAGTCGCGTGTGCACCTCGCCCCCCACAGCGCGGCGCCGCCGGAACGACAGGCCGCGGTACGCACTCCCACCCCCCTGCCCCCGACCCCCCACTCTGAGCTGCCTCATTCGAGCCCGAGCTAAAGTCCGCCCCCGTCCGTCCGATAATCTTCCTCGGAGGATTCCATGTACATCTATCCGAAGCACCCCGGGCAGATCCGTCCGGACACCGCCAGCCAGACCAGCGACGTCTCCGACCGCACGACGGTCGTTCGACCGACCCCGGTCGTGCAGTCGACCGTCGATCGCTCGGACAAGGTCCAGATCTCGGACGCTGGCCGCGCCCTCGCCGCGCGAGGTGCCGACGCACCGGGCGGACTCGATCCGGCCCGCGCCGCGAGCATCCGCGGCCGCGTGCTGAGCGGCGCCTACGACACCCTCGAGGTCGTCGATTCCGTGGCGCGCCGGCTGCTCGACAGCGGCGACCTCTGATTCACCACGAACGAAATACGATTGCCATGAAGTTTCTTGTCGTCGATGACTCGATCACCATGCGCCGCATCGTGCTGAACGCGCTGCAGCGCATCGGTTACACCGAGGTCGTCGAGGCGGTCGACGGACGTGACGCGCTCGCGCGCTTCGACGAGAGCATCGGGTTCATCATCACCGACTGGAACATGCCGGTGATGAACGGCCTCGATCTCGCCCGCGCCGTGCGCGCGACGCCCGCCGGCCAGACGGTTCCGATCCTGATGGTGACGACGCGCGGTGCGCGCGAGGACATCGTCACCGCGGTCGAAGCCGGCGTCAACAACTACATCCTCAAACCTTTCACGCCGTCGGTGCTCAAGGAGAAGATCGATCGTCTTCTCGCATCCGTCGGTGCCGCCGCCTGAGGCTTCTGTCATGAGACCGCCGGAACAGCTCCTGTACGACTCCGAGGCGTCACTGCGCCTCGTCGATCAGGCCATCGAGGAGCTCGACGAATCCGGCGCGCGTCTCGACCCCGACACGCACGGCTTTCTCGTCCACGTGATGGCGCAGCCCGGCGGATTCGCCGAGCTGTCGCGCACGCTCCTCCGTGCCTACGCTGAGACGTTCACCATCGTCCAGCGCATCCGCGCGAGCTGCGACATGGCGGACTCCGACGCCGATCGCCTGCAGCAGATGCACGGCCGCCTGCGCGAAGTCTCCGCCGCGACCGAGAGTGCGTCGACGAGCATCCTCGATTCCGTCGCCCGCGCGGTCGCGCTCATCGACCGGCTCGAGACGGCGGACGACGCCGCCCGGACGCGTCTGATCGCCCAGATCAAGGAAGAGCTGCACGTCGTCCCGACGCACCTCCAGTTCCAGGACCTGGCCGCCCAGCAGCTCGGCAGCATTGCCACGCTGCTCTCCGAGATGCGCAAACGCATCGCCCAGATCGCCGGGATGTTCGCCGCACCCGACGCATCGGTCGCCAAGCGCGACCACGGCGCCTTCGATCCGAACGCTGTCGCGGCGACGACGGCCAGTACCGCCGGACAGGCGGTGGCCGACGAGATCTTCGCGATCCGCGCGGAACGAAAGACCGCCTGAACGTCGCCGGCGCCATGTTGTCGTCGTCTGGCGCCGATGCTCCCGGCCTCGAGCTGACGGAGCTCGCGCTTCGCCTCGCTGATCCCGCGTTCGCGAACGCTGATTCCCTGCGCGAGCTGCGGCCGACGCTCCACCGCATCGTCGTCGCGCCCGCGGTCTCCGGCGCGGTCAAGACGCTCGTCGTCCAGGCACTGCTGCTCCTCGACGACCCGCGCCTCGACGGCACCACGGCCGCGGCCGCGTCGCTCCTTCAGAAAATTCGAAAGCTCCTCGAGTCGGCGCTCGCCGCGCACAGCATCACGCCCGCGACGCCGGTGCACGGCATCCTCACGCGCGCCGAGTTCAGCCCGAACGCGCTGCTCGCGCCGGACACCGATCCCGCCCTGATCGAGGAGTTCACCGTCGAAGCGCGTGAACAGCTCGCCATCGCCGAGTCGTCGCTGCTCGTCCTGGATACCGACCCCGACGATCAGCAGGCGGTCGACACGATGTTCCGGGCCCTGCACACGATCAAGGGAACCTCGGCGTTCCTCGGCATCGAGCACGTCACGGAGCTCGCGCATCACGCCGAGTCCGTGCTCTCGCGCGTCAGGGCTGGGACGGCGCGCTGCGTCGGCGATCTCTCGAATCTGCTGTTCCGCGCGATCGACATGCTCGACTCGATCCTCATCACGATCGAGCGCGCGCACGTCGGCGACGTGCCGATGCTCCCGGACGGCTTCCGAGAGCTGGTCGCGGTACTGCGCGCGCAGCCCGAGTCGGGGGCGGCAGCGCAGCCCCGGGCAGCGGAAACCGCGCCGCGCGTCTCGGGCACCATGCGCCGCCTGCGTCTCGCCGACGCCGGGGTCCGCGTGCGCGCCAAGGATATCGAACGGCTCGCCGACGTCGTCCGCGAGCTCACGCTCACGCACGCCATACTCGCGCGCGACCCCGCCCTTCGCTCCAGCGCGAACGCGGATCTGGCGCGCAAGATCGCGCACGCCGAGTCGATCGTCGAAGAGCTGAACGGCGTGACCGCCGAGCTCCGAACGGTGCCGTTCGCGCCGACGCTTCAGCGGGTCGTCCGAACTGCACGCGACGTCGCGAACCAGCGCGGCAAGTCGATCGAGATCGTCACCGACGGCGAAGCACTGCAGATCGAACGGACTGCGGCCGACGGACTCGGCGAGGCGCTGCTGCACCTCGTGCGGAACGCGGTCGACCACGGCATCGAGCCGACCGACGTTCGCGTCGCCGCGGGCAAGCCGGCCCGCGGCCGGGTTCGCATCGCCGCCCAGAAGCTCGGCTCGAACCTCATCGTCGAGATCACCGACGACGGCGCCGGGCTCGACGCGCGCAGGCTCGTCCGGCGCGCGATCGAATGCGGCATCATCTCGACCGACATCGATCTGAGCGAACAGGAAGCCTTCTCGCTCATTCTGCGTCCGGGCTTCTCGACGGCTGACGTCGTCACGGACGTGTCGGGCCGCGGCGTCGGCATGGACATCGTCCGGTCCAACGTCGAAGCGCTCGGCGGAACGATCGACATCAGCTCTCGCGTCGGCACGGGGACGGCATTTACCATTCGTCTGCCCTTTCGCTCGCGTCCGATGCGGAACGCCGATACGTGGGGCGAACCCCCGAGGACGATCGGTCTCATCGCATGACAACTGGGTTGGACCAATCGAACGAGCGGGAGACGCTGACCATCGCGATCTCTGGCTCGAGTGGACTCATTGGGTCCGCGCTGGTGTCCGCGCTCGCCTCCGACGGCCATCGCGTGCGCCGCATCGTGCGCCATGCGGCGCGCGACGCGAGCGAGATCACGTGGGATCAGTCGAGCGGAGCGATCGACGTCGCTGCCCTGCGGGGCGTCGACGCCGTGGTGAACCTCGCCGGAGAGTCGCTCGACCAGCGCTGGTCCGACGATGTGAAGCGCCGCATTCGCGCGAGTCGCGTCGACGGGACCAGGGCACTCGCCACCGCGCTCGCAACGCTCGACCCCAAGCCGCGCGTCCTGGTGAGCGGTTCCGCGATCGGGATCTACGGCGACCGCGGCGACGAGGTCCTCGACGAATCGAGCACCCTGGGCGATGGCTTTCTCGCCGATGTGTGTCGGGAGTGGGAGGGGGCAACCCGCCCCGCCGAGGACGCGGGCATCCGCGTCGTGCATTCGCGAACCGGCGTCGTGTTGGCGAAGGATGGCGGAGCGCTCACGCGGATGATCACGCCGTTTCGCTTTGGCGTTGGCGGGAAGCTCGGATCGGGGAAGCAGTGGATGAGCTGGATCGCGCTGCCCGACATGGTCGCGGCGCTTCGCTTCGCCATCGCGACGGACCGCCTGCGCGGCCCGGCGAACCTCGTCGCACCCAATCCCGTGCGCAACGCGGATCTTGCCGACGCGCTCGGTCGGGAGCTCCATCGGCCGTCGATCGTTCCGGTGCCGAAGATCGCGCTCGAGTTGGTGCTGGGGGAGATGGCCGACGCGGCCGTGCTCGCGAGCCAGCGCGTCGTGCCGACCGCGCTGTCGGCCGCGGGCTTCGCGTTCGCGCTGCCGACGCTGGAGCAGGCGCTGGCGGCATTGCTGTGACGGCGCGGTCGTCGACGCGGCCGAAGCGCGGGCCGTCGTTCGACCACCCCGAGCTCGCGCCGCTCCGTGCGTTGACCACGCCGGCGCGCATTCAGGATTTCGTGAACGGCCTGCGGTCGAATCGCGAACTCGGCGGCGAGACGTGCACGTCGCCCGTGGTGACGCTGCGCCGGAAGCGGGCGCACTGCATGGAAGGCGCGCTCGTCGCGGCGCTCGCGCTGTGGATGCACGGCGAGCCGCCGTTGATCATGGATCTGCGCACGACCAACGACGACGTCGATCATCTGGTCACCCTGTTCCGGATCGACGGCCGGTGGGGCGGCATCACGAAGACCTCGCACGCGGTGCTGCGCTATCGCGAGCCGGTGTATCGAGATCTCCGCGAGCTCGCGATGTCGTACTTCCATGAGTATTTCCTGGACACCGGCAAGAAGACCCTGCGGCAGTACTCCGCGCCGTTCGATCTGCGAAAGTGGCGCGGCGATTGGATCGCCGCCGAGCACGATCTGTGGGATCTCGAGCGGGCGATCGATCGCTCCCCGCATCGAGATCTGCTCACGCGCTCACAGATCGCTCGCCTCCGCATCGCGGACCCGATCGAGATCCGGGCGGGGAAGCTTCGAGAACGCTAGAGGACAGCATCACCGCAGAGACGCCAAGGCGCAGAGAATCGCGGAGACCTGCAAGGCCTTGAACTCGACGCCCACCTGCCGTGTGGGCAGCGCCGGTGACGTCGAAGGGGCAGGGGCAATCGTGAAGTCATGGCGTTAGCCAAAGCCAAAGCCAAAGGACACAAGGCAATGGCAAAAAGCCAATGGCAAAAAGCCAATTGGCAAAAGCCAATGGCAAAAGCCAAGGACAAAAGCCAAGGACAAAAGCCAAGGGCAAAGCCAAGGACAAAAGCCAGAGACAAAAGCGAAGAACGAACGCTCGCGTGCAAAGCCAGACAATCCCGCCGCTGAGCTTCGTTCAGTCCAGACGCCTTCTGCGTTTCCGGTTCCTGCGCTCCACGCTCAGTCCTCTCTGGCCCTCTGCGTCCTCCGCGTTCGCCTTTCGTGCCTTACCCGCAGTCCTCCGCGGCCTTTGCGTCCTCCGCGTTCGTCTTTTCGTGCCTTACCCGCAGTCCTCTGCGGATCTCCGCGTCTCCGCGACTCCGCGGTGAGTCGGTGAGTCGGTGAGTCGGTGAGTCGGTGAGTCGGTGAGTCGGTGAGTCGGCTAGGCGATGACTGCCGCCAAACGATCGCTGAAGACCCGGCTCGCCGTGAGCCTGGTGCCGTTCTGCATGATCACGACGTATTCGCCGTGGAACCATGGCTCGAGTTCCTTGATGCGATCGATGTTCACGATCGCCGAGCGATGAATCCGGACGAAGGTCTTCGGATCGAGCTTCGCTTCCATGTTCTTCATGCTCTCGCGGAGCAGGTGCGCATCGGACTTCGTGTGGATCTTCACGTAGTTGCCGCTCGCCTCCACCCAGTCGATCTCCTCCGTCCGCACGAAGAACACCCGGCCGCTCGACTTCACGATCAGCCGCTCCGGATACTTCCGCTCCTCGCGCAGCTCCTCGAGCAGCGTCACCAGCCGCGAGTCGATCCGCGCGCCCTTGGCGCCGTGAAACCGATTGCGGGCCCGATCCAGGGTTTTCTCGAAGCGCGTCTGATCGAACGGCTTCAGCAGGAAATCCAGCGCGTGGATCTCGAACGCCCGAATCGCGTGCCCATCGTGCGCCGTCACGAAGACGACGTCCGGCGCGATGGACGCATCGAGATTCTCGACCACCTCGAAGCCATCCATGCCCGGCATCTGCACATCGAGGAACACCAGATCCGGGCGCGTTCGCTCGATTGCCTCGAGGGCCGACAGCCCGTCGCTGCAGACCGCGACCACTTCCACGTCCGCCTGCACCTCGAGCAGGAACTTCATTCGCTCGCGCGCCAGTTCCTCGTCGTCCACGATCACGGTCCGGATCTTCGTTGATTCGCTCATCAGTCAGCCGCCGTTCGCTCTAGAGGGTGGAAGGGAATCGTCATGGAGACGTGGACGCCCCGGCCGACCGGCGCGCCCTGAAGGGAAAAGCTCTGTTGCTCACCGTAGAGATGGCGCAGTCGTTCACGCGTGCTCGTGAGTCCGATCCCCTCGCGGTGACCGGGACGCAGACCGCGGCCGTCGTCGAGCACGTCGCAGCGCAGCATCGTGCCGTCGCGACGGATGCGGATCTGCACCGAGCCAGTGCCGACGTCGCCGAATCCGTGGCGGAATGAATTCTCGACCAACGGCTGGAGCAGCAGATTCGGCACCCGCGCATCCAGCGTCTCCTCGGCGACGTCCAGAACGACGGACATCCGGTCGCCGAAGCGCAGTCGCATGATGTCGACGTACCGCTGCAGGAACTCGAGCTCGCACTGCAGCGCCACCTCCTGCGCGCCGATGTTCTGCAGCGACATCCGCAGTAGGTCGCTGAGCGCGACGATCATCGAATCCGCCCGGCGCACGTCCTTGTGCATCAGCGCCGAGATCGAATGCAGTGTGTTGAAGAGAAAGTGCGGCTGCAGTTGCATTCGCAGCATCTGCAACTGCGACTGGGCGAGGCGCGTCTCGAGCTGCGACGCGCGAATCGCGCGATCGCGCGAGACCTGGTAGTACACCGCCGCGTGGTGCACCGCGACGAGCGTGCAGAACACGAGCGCGTCGAAGACGGTCCAGCTCAACAGGAACCGACCGAAGAGTGCCGGCACATCGTCCGCGGCGAACGATCCGTCGATTGCCACGACGGCCAGCGTGAAGAGCCCGATGTGCAGCAACACGAACCCGACCATCGCCCCGGTCTGGATCGCGACGTTCCGCGCACGCTGATCGGACCAGATCGGAAAGCGCCGTGCGACGATGGTGACGAGTGGCGCGAGGAGCGCCCAGGCGTAGGCGAACACCAGCTCGCGCGGGACCAGTCGACCGAGCGCCACCGGCGTGCCCACGAGCCGCGCGTAGAAGTAGCGCTCGATCGAGTACAGGATCGCGACGACCGTCGCCACGGCGAACAACCCCACCGTGAACCCGACCTGACGTTCGCGCACCACCGATTGATCGACGGCGCGGGTCAGCCCGAAAATGCTGTACTCACCCGTGCGCGCGAGCGCGTCGGGTAACGGCGGCGGAGCCTTGGCAAAGCTCGCCGAGCGGGGTCGAGCGGCGTTTGGAATCGGGGCGTCCGAGACAGCGTCCATTGGCAGTACTCGCGTCGGGGCGACGAGGTTTCGTCACGCGGGCAAACCGTTAGACACCGGCTCGCGCCGGGGTGTTCGTGAAGAGTTTGTAAGGGATCGACCTGGCTTCTCGCGCGAACCGATCACTCGCTCGCCGCCAGCGGTCGCGGCTGAGCGCCGCTGACCGCGGTCGATCGAACCGTTCCTGAAGGAAACGGATCAGACTGATGAGCAGATCGACTCCCGAAGAATCCCGATCTCCTGACGAAAAGGGCCCGAAGTCTGGGGTTTCCCCCAGACCTCGGACCTCAGACCAGTGACCGACGAGGCCCGCCTATTCGCGATCGCTATTTAGGCGACAACCCGCGGGTCATAGGAACGCCGTCGGATGCTTTTTGTGAAAGTCCGTCGCCGACTGGAACGCGTGCGCCACGAGCAGGTTCTTCTCATCCTGGAAGACCGGGCCCATGAACGACATCGACGTCGGGAGCGGCACCGTCGACACCGGCGGCGCCGCGCCGGCGCCGCGTCCGTCGCCACGGCCGCCCCCCGGTGCGCCGCCAGGCGCCGCACCGCGACCACCGCCGAACCCACCACGCCCCTGCGGAATCGCAAAGCCAGTGGGAACCACCACCGACGGCGTCCCCGTGATGTTCGTGACCGAGCCGTTCTCGCCCGTCGTCACGACCACGTCGTACCTCGAGAAGAGATCCCACATCTGATTCATCGCCGCGACGCGAATGCGATTGGCGTTCACGTAGTCCACCGCCGGAACGAACTGCGCCCCGCGGAACGTGTTCGGCCACGAGCTGTACGGCTCGAGCTCCTTGATCTTGCCGTTGAGCGTGTCCGTCTCGAACGCGGCGCCGCACTCCGAGTTCAGGATGATGTTGTCCAGATACCCGTAGTTCGGCTCCGGCGTGTCGATCGCCTCGAGCCTGGCGCCGAGTCCTTCGAGCACCTTCAGAACGTTCTGCGCTTCGACGTTCGGGCTCGTCGTGCCGTCGGCGTTGCGCCGCTCGAAGCCGTTCTTCAGGTAGGCGATCCGGAGCGTCGAGAGCTTCGTGTTCGCATTCCAGTTGAACGGATACGTGATCACCGAGCGGTCGATGTTGTCCGGCCCCTGGATCGCATCGAACACGAGCGCGCAGTCCTCGACACTCCGACACATCGGGCCAAGCTTGTCGGTCGTCCACGACAGTGCCATCGCGCCGGCGCGCGACACCCGGCCGAAGCTCGGGCGGAAGCCCGTGATGCCGTTCGTACGCGACGGCGAGAGAATCGAGCCGTTCGTCTCCGAGCCGATGCTGAAGCCGACGCATCCCGCCGCCGTCGCCGAACCCGGCCCGGCCGACGATCCGCTCGCGCCGGTCTCCGGATTCCACGGGTTCCGCGTGCGCTCCTTCCACCAGCGATCGCCCTGCGCGAGCGAGCCAAGCGTGAGCTTCGCGATGAGCACCGCGCCCGCTTCATCGAGCCGCTTCACGACGGTCGCATCGTAGTCGAACATCTGATTCTGATAGAGTCCCGCGCCCCATGTCGTCGGCGTGCCCTTCACCGCGAGGAGGTCCTTCGCGCCCCACGGGATGCCGTGCAGCGGACCGCGATACTTGCCGCGCGCGATCTCCGCGTCGGCGTCCCTGGCCTGCTGCCGGGCGCGCTCCTCGGTGAGGTTCACGTAGAAGTGCAGCTGCGAGTCGAAGCGCTTGAGCCGTCCGATGTACATGTCGGTCAGCTCCACCGACTTCACCTTGCGTGTGCGCACGAGCTCCGCGAGCTCGGTCACGGTCGAAAAGGCGAGATCGTTCAGCGAACCGGGACGCGACATCATCGGAACCTTCGCGCGAACCATCGGGGCCTTCGTCTTCTTCGGGAGCTCCTTGCCCGGCGGAATCGGATTGAAGACGAGCGCCGGCAGCATGCTCATGTCGAGCGGCTCCTTGTGGAGCTGCTCGATGTTGCTGCGCATCTGTCCGAGGCTGCGCACCATCGCCGTGCGCTCCTCATCCGAGAACGACAGCCCGGTGATCTGTTCGGCGGCGGCGATCATTTCTTTCGTGATCTCGGGGCCCTGCTGCTGCCCCTGCACCTGAGCCCAGAGGACGCCGGGGAGCAGCGTCGATCCGAGGCCGATGGAGCTGAAGTAGGCCATGAAGGCCCGGCGATCGTATTTCGTCTCAGACATGGATGTGTGGAGGGAGTCGTGATCGAGCGTGTGGGCGCCTAACGGTTACGGCCTGGCGAACTTGGCCGTTGTGTCCGGCGAGCGTCAATACGCCGGCCGCATGACGGACGCCCGGCTGGCCATTCTTAGCGCCCTCATTCGTCGATGTGGACCAGCGTATTGAAAACGTCTGTGTCGTGGGCGACGTTAGGACGTTCGGCCACCGTCCATACTCATGTTCGTATTCATCTCCCATCTCGATGTGCCGGAAGAACACCGCGCCATGGTGGAGGACCATTTCCGAAACCGACTCGGGCTCGTCGACTCGTTTCCGGGCTTCCTCTACTTGCAGTTGATGCGTCCGCAGGCCGGGGCGGCGGCCTTCTCGTTTCTCACGGCGTGGGAGTCGCGCGAGGCCTTCGCGCGCTACATGAAGAGCGAGGAGCGCGAACGCTCGCACGCGCGCGAGCCCCACGAGGTGATGGCGCGCACATCGGTGCGACACGAGGCGTACGAGGTGCTCATGGACTCCAGGCAGCCGGCATGACGAGTGGGATCGCGCCAGGGCGGCGGGCCGCCGAACGTCTGCTCTACGACAAGGAATCGATCGCCCGGGCGGTCACGGCGACGCTGTACGAGGAGCATCCGGAGCTGATCGACAAGCACGGCGAGCGCGGGCGGGAGAAGACGCTCCAGGACATGCACTACAACATCGAGCACCTGGTCTCCTCACTGGATCTGGAGGACCCGTCGCTCATCGTCTCGTACGCGCGTTGGCTCACCGACGTGCTTCGCGCGCGCACGGTCGATCCCGTGTACGTCGTGCGCTGCTGGGAGCTCGTCGCTGACGAAGCCCGACGACGCTACGCCGAGGACGAAGCCGCGGCGGTTGCGGCGACGCTCGACGCGGCCATTCGCGAATCGAGGCGGCCGGTATGAGCGACGGCGACGAGTTTCTCGCCGCTCTTCTCGACGGCGATCGCCGCCGCGCCGACAGCGTCGTCGACCGGCTGCTCGACCGCGGCCTTGGGCTGGAGCATCTCTACACGTCCGTGATACATCCGGCGATGTCCGAGGTCGGGCGCCTCTGGCAGGAGAACGAGATCACCGTCGCCGAAGAGCACCTGGCGACCGCCATCACGCAGGCGGCCATGGGGCGGGCGTTCGAGCGTCTGTATCGCTGGCACGAGTCGCGTTCCTCGTCGCTCATCGCGGCCTGCGTCGACGAGGAGCGGCATCAGGTCGGCCTGCGCATGCTGTGCGACCTGCTCGAACTCGAGGGCTGGAACACGGCATACCTCGGCGCGTCGGTGCCGGCGGAGAGCCTCGTGGACATCGTGCGGAAGCGCCGGCCGGACGTGGTCGCGCTGTCGGCCGCGATCGTGCCGCACTTGCCGCGGCTGCGCGCGGCGATCGAAGCGATCCGCGGCGCCGTCCCGAACCCGCCGCTGATCATCGTCGGTGGACGCGCGCTGAACGGCGACCAGGCACTCGCGCGCCGGCTGGGCGCGGATCTCACCGCGGCCGACGCCGGCGAGGCCGTCCGCCTGCTTCGCTCCCACGCTTCGGCGCGCTCCGCGTGACGGTCGCCTAGTTCGTGCCGCTCTCGGTCGACCTGGCGCACTGGCCTGGCATCGTGATCGCGGTCGTCGACGGGACCATCGTCGCGTCGAATGGCTGTCTCGAGAAGGCGCTCGGACGGGCGGTCGTCGGCGAGGGGGTCACCGCGGTGCTCGATCTCGAGTCGTCCGCCAGGAAGTGGGAGCGGATCATCTCGATGCCGTCGGATGCGGCGCGAACCTGGGAGCTGATTCTTCGCGGGACGACCAGCCTGCCGGAGCCGCGCACCTTCAGCGTCGCGCGTGACGTCGGAGAACGGGGCGCCGCGCGGACGTGGCTCGTGGAGCACCCGCGCGATCGGCGGCGCGACGCCGCTGACAGCGAGATGGCGGCGGTAAACTCGGAGCTCGGCGTCGCGCAGCGCGAGCTGGTCAAGGAGCGCGCCCGCCTTGCCTCCGCGCGCGACGCACTCACGCGGAGCAACGCGGCGCTCGACGAGTTCGCGCACGCCGTGTCGCACGATCTCAAGGCACCGTTGCGCGCCATTCTCGAGTACGCCGAACTGATCGAGCGCGACGCTGGCCCGGTGCTGAGCGAGGAACTGCGCGGCTACCTCGAGCGGGTGACCGTGCTCTCGCACAAGATGCGTCGGATGATCGACGCGGTGCTCGAGTACGCGCGCGTGGGCCGCGTCACGAGCGTTCGGGAGCGGGCGGACAGCGGCGAGGTCCTGCGCGAGGTCGTCGAGTTTCTGGCGCCGCCCGACGACGTCACCATCGAGCTCGCGCCCGATCTGCCGACCTTCGACATGGAACGGGTTCCGTTCGAGCAGGTGTTCCGGAACCTGCTCGCGAACGCGGTGAAATACCGGCGTGCTTCCGGCGCTCGCGTCGCCGTAAGTGCCGTCGATGAGGCCGACTCCTGGCGGTTCGAGGTGGCGGACAACGGCCCGGGAATTTCGCCCGGGCAGCAGTCGCGCATCTGGGGACTCTTCCAGACGAGCGATCCTCGGGAGAGCACCGGCATCGGCCTTGCCCTTGTCAAGCGAATCGCCGAGGCGCAGGGCGGCCGCGTATCGGTTGAATCAACACCAGGCGAGGGAGCGTGCTTCGCGGTCACGTGGCCGAAGCGGCCCCGCCTCAACGAGACCTATCCGTAAATGGCCGACACAAAGGCACGAGCGATCCTGCTCGTGGAAGACAATCCGGACGATGTGCGGCGGATTCGCCGCATGCTTCGCGAGAGCGGCCGCCGCTACGACGTCACGGAAGCCGCCGACGGGCAGGCCGCACTCGCCCTCCTCGCCGACCCGGCGCGCCATTTCGACTGCGTGCTGCTCGACTACCACCTGCCCGATACGGACGGCATCACGTTGCTGCGGGAGATGCAGCGGGTGGCGCGCACCGTGGCGATGTCAGTGCTGACCGGGCGCGACGACGACGAGATCGCCGCCCGGATGCTGGAAGCGGGGGCGGAAGACTACCTGCTGAAGGATGGCTTGACCGCGCACGCGCTCACGCGCTCGATCGAGAACGTGATCGAGAAGGCGGAGATTCGCCGCCAGCTCGAGGCGCAGCGGTCGGCCGCCGAGATGCGCAGCCGGCGCCTCGAACTCACGCGCGACGAGCTGCGGCACAAGGTCGAGGAGCTCGCCGCCGCGACCCAGGCGCGCGACCGCTTCATGGCGATGATGTCGCACGAGATGCGCACGCCGCTCAACGCGATCCTCGGCTACACCGAACTGCTGGAGCTCGAGATCGACGGCCAGCTCTCGCCGGGGCAGAGAACGCAGCTCGAGCGGATTCGCGTGGGCAGTCGCCACCTGCTGGACCTGATCAACGACGTGCTGGATCTCGCGCGGGCCGACGCGGACCGCCTCGAGCTGGACGTCCGCCCGGTGGCCGTTGCCGCCGTGCTCGACGAGGTGCACGCGCTGCTCGAGGTGCAGGCGCGGCAGCAGGGGTTGGAGTTCTCGGTCGACCCGTTGCCCGCGAACCTGCCGGCGGTTCTCGCCGATCTCCAGCGGCTCCGGCAGATCGTGATGAACCTCGCGGGCAACGCGATCAAGTTCACCGAACGCGGCTCGGTGCGGCTCGGCGCGGCGTACGATGAGAAGTCTCGTATGGTGCAGATCGTCGTCCACGACACGGGCATCGGGATGAGCGACGACGTCCAGGTCCGCGCGTTCGACGAGTTCTTCCAGGGCGACAGCGCGCTCACGCGCCGGCGGGGCGGCAGCGGTCTCGGACTCGCGATCTCGCGGCGGCTGGCGCGCGCGATGGGCGGGGACATCGTCGTACGGAGTAGCGCCGCCGAGGGATCGACGTTCACGCTGACACTGCCGATGGCCGATCCGCAAAGCGCGCTTCGACCGGAGGACGTCGCGCGGCACGATGCGCGGATGGCCCTGCACGCCTCCGCGCCGGAACGCCGCGACGCGGATCGGCGCGCCCGCGTCGTGGTGGCAGCCTTCGCCGACGAGCCACAAGCGCTCGCGGCACTCGCCAAACGGGTGGAGCCCTCCGTGCGGCTCGTCTGGACGACTTCATCCGCCGAGGTCGCGCAGCTGGCGGCACGCGAGCGGGCGTCGCTCGTGATCCTCGACATCGGCGCGCGCGACGGCGCCGCGTGGCGCGTCGCCCACGAGCTCTCCGAAACGCCCGTCGACGAAGCACCGGCCGTGCTCCTTCTGCCGACGCTCGTCGCGACGTCCGACGGCGGCGCCGCTTCCGGCGTCGATCTCGGCTGGGTCTCGCTGGTGCCGAAACCGTTCACGGCCGCGCAGCTCACGCGCGCCGTGTCCACCGCGGCCGGGCAAGACGAGCAGGGGACGACCGACGAGCCGCCCGCGCCGCTCGATGTGGTGGTCATCGACGACGATGAGGATTCACGCCGCGTCGCGGCCAAGTTCCTGGCCGAGCGGGGCATGCGGGTCACCGAATGCGGCGACGGCGAATCGGGGTTGATCGAGATGCGCGTGC
>Ga0164243_10002323_pt1 | contig 31586 bp, 18 predicted proteins | sample OricompcompostOP_FD_108781 | JGI IMG/M metagenome (GOLD analysis project Ga0164243, IMG submission 108781) | Organic Plus compost microbial communities from Emeryville, California, USA - Original compost - Organic plus compost (OP) | ecosystem: Engineered > Solid waste > Mixed feedstock >... | reverse complement strand
GTCGTGGACAGCGACCACCGGGCCGTGGCCGCCGCAGAGGCGGCCGCGTCCTTCGTCAGCACCAGCGCACCCGTGCCGTCGACGGCGAGCACGCCCCCGGTCGACGCGGACGTGACCCGGTAGGTCGCGCGCGTGCTGTCGCCGCCCGCGAGCTTGGTGAAGCGCCAGAGCTGGCCCGCCGCGGCGTCGTCGGACGTGCGGATGACCGTGGAGGCGCCGTCGTCGGTGGCCGCGAGCGAGCGACCGCTCTGGACGCCGGCGAGCCGGTAGACGTGGCCGTCCTGGACCACGGGAGCGTCCTCCGCGACGCCGGACACGCCCTTCACGACGAACGACGTGACCGAGCGCGCGGGCACCGTGACCGTGGCCGCGCCGTTGACGACGTCGACCGCCTTCCCCGCCACGAGCGCGCCGTCGGCCGAGGTGACGACGGGCGTGACCGTCGCGCCGTCGGTGTGGCCGAACTTCGTGAGGTCGAGCGTGACCGTCTGGGCGCTCGCCGCGTCGTTGGTGTGGACGACCGTCGCGCCCGTCCCGGACGCGTCCACCGCGGCGGTGCTGGCGGTGTCGTCGGTCGGGACGAGGTGGTCGCCCGGGCGGATGTAGTGCGTGAAGTTCCGGATCGTGTCGAACTTGGTGTTCGTCCGGATCTGGCAGTCCGCGAGCGTGTCGGTCGACGTGCAGTCGAACGGCATCTGGATCTCGCCCCAGTTCGCGCCGGCGGCGCTCTCGCCACCGGGCGCCATGTTGTCGTAGTCCTCGACGGGCTGCCACAGCACCCACGCCGACGGGTCGAGCTCACGCAGGTCATCGGTGATGTGGGACGCCATGCCGAGGCCCGGGTCCATGCTCGTGAAGCTCTGCCCGCTCCCCCACGAGCCCTCGACCTCGCTCATCCACAGCGGCTTGTCGACGGCCTTCGCGATGTCACGGACAGCGGTGCGCTGCCCGGTCCCGTACGTGTGGACGTTGAGCCGGCTCACGGCCGCGCGCGCCTCGTCCGTGTAGCCGAACCAGTCGGTGACGAACGTCCCCGGGTTGGTCTCGTCCATGGCGGCGATCTGCGCCTTGGTGCTCGAGGAGCCGAGCGCCGACCGCAGCGACACCGCGACCTTCGCCATGAGCGCCGGGCTCATGTGCGCGCCCTCCTGGCGACCGCCCGTCGGGTTGCCGTCGCTGCCGAGCGTCGTGCCCCAGTAGTTCGTGTTGGGCTCGTTGAACGGGTCGATCGACGCGAAGCTGATCCCGTGGTCCTGCTCGAGGTGGTCCACGACCTCGGTGAGGTAGCGCGTGTAGTCGTCGACCGAGCTCGCCTTGAGCTGATCGGTGGTCGCGTTGAACCCGCCCGAGACGTAGCCGCTCGTCGTCATGAACCAGGGCGGCGAGTTGCTGAACGCCTCCCACGTCGTGGGCTGGTCCTTGGTGGCGTCGATCTTCTTGATCTTGTCGATCCACCACGTCTGGTTGGGGTCGGCGTCCCAGTTCCAGTCGGCCGGGTCGTCGGGGTCCCACCAGTCGACGTCGGTGCGCGTGGTTCCGGCGGGTGCCTTCCACCAGCCGGGGATCGCGCCGCCGGGGCGCAGATACGCGGGGACGTCCGGGGCGTTGCCGCCGCCGATGTTGAAGCGCGCGATGTTGAGGTTCAGGCCGTCCTCGCCGAACACCAGGTCGGCGAGCTTGTCCTTGACCTCGTCGGAGTAGCCGCCCGTGACCTCCGCGAACCAGGCGAGGCTCGTACCCCAACCCTGAAACACGTCGCCCTGCTGGGACGGATCGGGGGTGATGGTCGCGTCGGGCGCCGTCGTGGACGCCTGGGCCGTCGCCTCAGTGGTCGCGGCGCCTGCGGCACCGCCTCCTGCGATCGTGCCGGTCAGGACGAGCGCAGCCGCGGCGGCGCCGACGGCGCCGGCCCCGCTGATGCTCCGGCCACGGCCGGGTCTCTTCGGTGGGGTCATTCGTTCGAACCTCTCTGCATCGTTGCGGAACAGGGTCGACGGGCCGCCGGGCGGCCTCGTCGCCACCGATGGTGACGTCACCATCATCATGACGATACCCGCCATCTCGCTCATCTTGCTGGCGCTTGCATGCGGCTCAGAGCATTGCGGCTTCACACTCCCGCCCAGCACCGGCGCACCATTGGCTCTCGACGACACGTGGCCCGGCCTCGAGACTCCTGGCGGCCGAAGCGCGGGGGCAGAAGCCCCCGTACCGGGAGAGGAGCCACATACGGGGTGGACTGCAGAGGGCAAAGGGCACACGAGCCGATCGATGCGGACGGGGGCCGGATCCGACTCCTTCTCGGCGACACGCTCTTGGAGAAGGCTTCACCCCAGAAGGGGACCCGTCGAGCCTCGTTCCTCAAGCGTCGGCCCGCTGTCATGCAGCGGTTGGGTGGTCTCTGGGCGGCCGATCCGGTCCATGATCGACGCGACGAGTACCGGGACGACCGCGGCCGGGTCGAGTCGCAGGGTGGTCAGGGGCGGGGATGCGAGCGCTGCAGCGGCGATGTCGTCCGCGCCGATGACCGACAGTGCACCCGGGATCGGGATCCCGGCATCACGGGCTCCCGCCAACAGGGCCAGGGCGACCTCGTCGTTGTAGGCGGCGACCGCGGTGACGCCCTCGTCGAGCCAGGTCTGCGCGGCGTCCGCAGCCCGAGCGGGATCGACCTCGCGCACGACGGGTGGCTCCAGGCGCCGCTCCGCGCACACGGCGCGAGCTCCGCGCAGACGCGGCCGGGCGAACGCTGTCAACGACGCATCGGTCGTCGTCGCGTAACCGAGGCGGACGTGGCCGAGACCGACGAGGTGCTCGGCCTGGATCCGGCCGATCAGCTGCTGCGACGTGTCGACGTCGGGGTTCGGCGCGTCGAGGCCGAGCGTGACGTGCGCGATCCCTGCGGCGTCCAGCGCGGCCTGGTCGCGGGTGTCGAGGGAGTCCACCGTGATCACGACGGCGGGCGTGATGGATCGCCAGACGTCGGCCAGGCGCAGGTTGGAGTCCGCGCGAGGGTGGACGAGGAAGGTCATGCCGCGGGCGCTGAACTCCTGCGACATCACGTCCATCGTGCGGGCGACGGCCTCGCCGGTGGACCAGTTCGGCATGAGGAAGAGCACCAGGTCCGAGCGTCCGCTGCGCAGCGCACGGGCGGCCGCGGACGGCTGGTAGCGCAGCGTGCGGGCCGCGTCGAGGACGCGGCGGCGGGTGGATTCCGGGATCGACTGGCCGGGCGTGTCGTTGAGCACGAAGCTCACCGTGGCGCGCGAGACGCCGGCCTCCCGGGCGACGTCCGCGCTGGTCGCGCGCCTGCGCGCCGTCGTGCTCCGTGCCACTCCTGCCTCCCGCCGCCCGTCGAGGCGCTGCTCGTCCACCTGGGTGTCCACCGTAACCGCCCGAGCACGGACTTGACGCCGCTGCGGGACAGGTGCGAACGTGTCTCCACTAACACGTGTAAGTTCGCGCTCCGCGACCGACGACGCTCTGGAGTCCCGCCGATGTCATCTCTCACCGACCGCCCTGCACCCGTCGACGACGTGCGCGAGGCGGAGTTCGTCGCCTCGGCCGCGGGCGTCGACGACCCGCCGCCGCCTGTCAAGGGCCTCCCGCGCCTGATGCGCTGGGTCATCCCCGGCAACCTCGGGATCTTCCTGCTCTGGGGTGCGATCCCCTCGATCCTGCTCCCCCAGCAGATCGCCACCCAGTTCGGCGAGGACGACAAGGTCCGCAACCTCGCCGTGGTGGCCACCATCGGCGCGTTCGCCGCGATGCTGGCACAGCCCCTCGCCGGGCAGATCTCCGACCGCACCCGTTCGCGGTTCGGCCGCCGTGCCCCCTGGATGGTCCTCGGCGCTCTCGCCGGCGCCCTGGCCCTGGTCGGCCTCGCGCTGGCCGACACGCTCGTGGGTGTCGCGATCGCCTGGACGCTCGTCCAGATCTGCTTCAACTTCGCCCAGGGCCCGCTGAGCGCCGTGATGCCCGACCGCGTGCCGGTCGCGCGTCGGGGTACCTTCGCCGCGCTCACGGGCATCGGCACGATGGTCGGCGCCCTCGGCGGCCAGGTCGTGGGCTCCCTCTTCTTCGACAACGTCGGTGCGGGCTACATCGTGTTCGCCGTGGTCGCCGTCCTCGGGCTCGGTCTGTTCAACCTGTTCAACCCCGACCGCCCCAGCACGGACCTCACCCCCGCACCGTTCCGGATCGGGGACTTCCTGCGGTCGTTCTGGGTCAACCCCAAGCAGCACCCCGACTTCGGGTGGGCCTTCCTCGGCCGCCTGCTCCTGTACACGGGGTACTTCACGGTCACGGGCTACCAGCTGTACCTGCTGCAGGACTACTTCGACGTCGACAAGCCCAACGACATCATCCCGTTGCTGGGCGTGATCAGCCTCGTCGGGATCCTCGTCGCCACCGTCATCTCCGGTCCGCTCTCCGACCGGACCGGACGCCGCAAGCCGTTCGTCTTCGCGTCGTCGGTGGTCACCGGGCTCGCGATGATCGTGCCCTGGGTCTGGCAGGACCTGACCGCGTGGATGGTCATGACGTTCGTCGCCGGCCTCGGCTTCGGGATGTTCCAGTCCGTCGACACGGCGCTCATGAGCCAGGTCCTGCCGTCGGCGAAGTCGTTCGCGAAGGACCTCGGCGTTGTCAACATCGCCGCCACCCTCCCACAGACCCTCGCTCCCGCCGTCGCCGGCGGCATCGTGCTCGTCTTCGGCTACGCCGGGCTGTTCCCCGTGGGGATCGTGCTCAGCGTGCTCGGCGCCCTCGCCGTCTGGCCGATCAAGGCCGTCCGCTGATGAGCGCCTCCACGCTGTCCACCGACGCCCGCACCGCCGACCGCGACGCCGCCGGCCGGCGCCCCGCCGCGATGCTCCGTGCGGCGCACGTGCTGCTGGCACTCTTCGTCGTGGTCGGCGTCGCGATGACCCTCGGCACGACGCCGTTCGTGCAGCCCCTCGACGACTGGTGGCGCGGGGTCGTCGGTGCCGCGCCGGACAGCTCGCTCTACCACGGGCCCGTGCCGATGTTCTTCCAGTACCTGGGCGAGCTTCCGGGCGCGATCGTCGCCGTGGTGGTCATCCCGCTCCTGCTCGTCCTCGTGGGCCGGTGGCGGTCCGCGCTCTTCTTCCTGTCCAGCTACGCCGCGATGACCCTCGCGACCCAGGTCGTGAAGAACCTCGTCGACCGCCCGCGCCCCGCACCCGACGCCGCGGCGGGACTCTACGGCCCGCTGTTCAAGGTCGACCACGGCTCCTTCCCCTCGGGCCACGCCGCCGCGGTCGGGCTCCTCGTGGTGTCCGTCGCCGCGCTGATCCCGAGCGGCCGCGGCGCACTCCGCCGCACGTGGTGGGTGATCGGCGCGCTCCTCATGGTCGGCATCGTCTGGCAACGCACCCTGGTCAACGCGCACTGGCTCTCCGACACCCTGACGGGCCTGGTCGCCGGCGCCGGGTGCGGTCTGCTGATCTGGTGGGCCTACCGGCCCGGGCTGCAGCAGGACTACGGGCGTCCCGTGTGGTTCGTCCACCGCGCGCAGGCAGTCGCGCGATGACCACGACGACCGCCACGACCGGCTCCGCGACGCCGCCGGAGGCGCCGAGCAAGAGCGCCGCGCGCCCCCGTCGTAGGCTCCGACGCGTGCTGACCTGGGTCGCCGCCGTGCTGGGAGTGCTGGTCCTCGTGCTGGGTGGCCTCGCCTGGTGGCTGCTGTGGACCCCGGCCCCGAAGAAGCCCGACCTCGCGGCGACCGTCACGACCCGAGCCATCACCGTGGACGGCAGGGTGCGCCACTACGTCGAGGTCGTCCCCGACGACGTGCCCGACGACGCACCCCTGTGGGTCGTGCTGCACGGCTCGAACAACACGATCGGGCAGATCCGCCGCTACACGGGCTACCGCATGGACGAGCTCGCCGTGGAGAAGGGCTTCGTGCTCGTCTACGCCGAGGGCTACGGGAAGACCTGGCACGACTGCCGGACCGCAACCCCCTACGCGGCCCGACGCGACGGCGTCGACGACGTGCACTTCCTCCAGGAGCTGGTGGGCACCGTCACGACGCAGCACCACCTGGACACCTCCCGCGTCTTCGGGTTCGGTTACTCCAACGGCTCGCACATGCTCTACCGCATGGCGGCCGAGAGCCCGGGGACGTTCGCCGGGATCGCCGTCAACGCGGCCAACCTGCCCGCCGACTCGAACACCGAGTGCGGCCCGATCACCAGCCCGGTGCCGGTGATGATGGTCGAGGGCACCGGTGACCCGATCAACCCCTACGACGGCGGACAGGCCGGCGCGTTCGGCCAGCACCTGGGCAAGGTCCGCTCGGCGCAGGACTCGGCCCGCATCCTCGCCGGCGTCGACGGCGACTCCGGGACGCCCGCCACCACGCTCGTCGGCGGGAAGGCGGGCGCCAAGGGGTCCGTGACCCTGACCGAGTACGGCGCGGGCACCAGCCACCCCGTGCGTCTGTACACCGTCGAGGGCGGCGGGCACGCCGTCCCGAACCCCGTCGCGCGGATGCCCCGCATCATGGGCGGCTCGACCACGCACCTCGACTCCCCCGAGACGGCCGTGGACTTCTTCGCGGGCCTCGCCGCCAAGAACCACGACTGACGACACTCAGCGAAGGCGATCGACATGACCCAGCACGACACGGCCGTCCTCACCCAGCACGCCGGGGCGGCACACCCGGCCGCCGACGCAGCGAGGCGGATCGTCCGCGGCCTCGACCCCGCGGAGCGGGTCAGGCTGCTCGCGGGCGCGACGATGTGGACGACGCACGAGGTGCCCGAGGCCCCCGCGACCCTCCTCGCCAACGGCCCGAACGGCGTCGGCAAGCAGGTCGCCGACGCCGACCACGTCGGGGTCGGTGCCACGGTGCCTGCCACGTGCTTCCCGGCGGGCGCGGCCTTCGGCTCGACGTGGGACGAGGACCTCTTGGAGGAGGTCGGGGCCGCGATGGGACGCGAGGCCCGCGCCGAGGGCGTCGGTGTCCTGCTCGGCCCGGGTCTGAACATCAAGCGCCACCCCGGGGGTGGGCGTGTCTTCGAGTACCTCTCCGAGGACCCGTACCTTGCGGGAAAGGCCGCCGCCGCCCTGGTCCGGGGCGTGCAGTCCGAGGGCGTGGGCGCGTCGGTCAAGCACTTCGCAGGCAACAACCAGGAGACCTCGCGGATGCGCCTCGACTCGGTGATCGACGAGCGCACCCTGCGCGAGCTGTACCTCACCGGGTTCGAGATCGCCGTCACCGAGAGCCGGCCGTGGACCGTGATGAGCTCCTACAACCTCCTCAACGGCGAGCACACGGGCGAGTCGCGCCACCTCGTCGCCGAGATCCTGCGCGACGAGTGGGGCTTCGACGGCCTCGTCGTGTCCGACTGGATGGCGACGTTCGACCGGATCGCCGGCCTGCGCGCCGGGCTCGACCTCGAGATGCCCGGCGGCAGCGCGGCCTGGGACGCGCGGGTCCTGAAGGCCGTCCAGTCCGGCGAGCTCTCGCAGGACGACATCGACCGTGCCGCGGAGCGCGTCGTGGCTCTCTCCCTGCGCTCGATCCGAGCGCGGGCCGAGGCCGAGGAGGCTGCCGGCCCGGGTGCCGTCGTCGACCTCGACGCCCACCACGCACTCGCCCGCCGCGCGGCGGCCGCGGGCACCGTCCTGCTGACCAACGACGGCCTCCTTCCGCTGTCCGCGACCGGTCGGGTCGCGCTCGTCGGCGCGGCAGCCGAGCACGCCCGCTTCCAGGGCGTCGGCAGCTCGCACGTCAACCCGTGGCGCACCGACACCGTGCTCGAGACCCTGCGCGAACGCCTCGACGGTCGAGCCGACCTGACCTACGAGCCCGGCTACGACGCGGCGACGGGAGCCTCGACCCCGGGCCAGCGCGACGCCGCCGTGGCGGCCGCCGACGCCGCCGACGCCGTCGTCCTCGTGCTCGGGGTGCCGTCCGCCGCCGAGGCCGAGGGGATCGACCGCACCGACCTCGCCCTCCCCGCGGACCTGGACGCCCTGGTCCGTGCGGTCGTCGCCGCGAACCCGCGGACCGCCGTCGTCCTCGTCAACGGCGCACCGGTCGAGCTGCCGTGGGCGGACGAGCCGGCCGCCGTCGTCGAGGCCTACCTCGGCGGCCAGGCCGCGGGCGCGGCGATCGTCGACGTCCTGCTCGGGGACGCCGAGCCGGGCGGGCGGCTCGCCGAGAGCTTCCCGGTCCGGGCGGCCGACCTGGCCACGTCCGCGAGCTTCCCGACGACGACGCCCACCCAGTCCGTCTATCGCGAGACGACATACGTGGGCTATCGGTTCCACGACACGTGGGGCGTCGCGCCGCGCTTCGCGTTCGGCCACGGCCTCACCTACACGACGTTCGCCTACGGCGCGCCGACCGTGACCGGCCAGGGCACCGACCTCACGGTCGAGGTGCCGGTGACCAACAGCGGCGAGCGCGACGGGAGCGAGGTCGTGCAGCTCTACGTGCACGACGTGGCCTCGGCCGTGCACCGGCCCGACCAGGAACTCAAGGCGTTCGCCCGGGTGCGGCTCGCACCGGGCCAGACGGCCACTGTCGGCCTGCGCCTCGACCGTCGGTCGTTCGCCGTCTACGACGTCGCGAGCCGCGCCTGGGCCGTCGAGGGGGGAGAGTTCGAGCTGCGTGTCGGCGCATCCTCGCGGGACGTCCGCGCTCGGGTCACGGTCGTGGTCGCGTCCGACGACGTCGTCGCAGCCGTCCCCGGCCCGGCCGGACCCGTCGCCACCGACGCCGAGCTCGCCGGCCTGCTCGGCCGACCGGTGCCGGCGGCGCGCGCCCTCCTCCCCTACACGACCGACTCGACGATCGAAGATCTGCGCCAGACGTGGCTCGGCCGGCGCGTGCGCTCGCTCCTCCTGGCCGCCGTGCGCAAGCAGCTGCCGTCCGGGGGCGACGGCGACGGGGTCGACGCGGGCATGACGCGGATGATGCAGGCCGTCATCGAGCAGATGCCGCTGCGCGGTCTCGTCGCCGCGGCCGGCGGACGCCTGAGCCTCGACACGCTCGACCGCGTCGTCGCGCTGCTCAACGCCACGTCCCCCGCCGCACGACGCGCAGCGCACTGACGTCGTGCACGGACGTCCACCGCAGGCGACCACCAGGCGGACAAACGGAGGAGTACTTCCGATTCCTGTGTAGAGTGCCGCCAGGTCGAGATCACGCAGCAAGTCGGAGGGCCCCATGGCCGAATCGGTCCGTATCGCGCTCGTGGTCGCGAGCAGCCGCAGCACCCGTTTCGCCGACGACGTCGCACCCTGGGTACAGCGTCGGCTCGCCGCGAACTCGGGCATCGAGCTCGAAGTGATCGACGTCCGCGACGTCACCCTGCCGTTCTACGACCTTCCCGTGCCGCCCGCGAAGGCGCTGCGCCAATACTCCAGCGAGGCGGAGCGCGCCCTCGGGGCACGGCTGGATGCCGCCGACGGCTACGTCGTCGTGACGAACGAGTTCAATCACGGGTACTCGGCGGCCTTGAAGAACGTTCTCGACCACTACTTCGCGGAGTTCGAGCACAAGCCGGTGGCGTTCATCGGGTACGGGAACGTGGGTGGCGCGCGCGCGATCGAGCAGCTGCGCCAGGTCGTGGCCGAGCTCAACATGGTCTCGGTGCGTGAGAGCGTGCACATCTTCGGCTCTCAGTTCCCCGCCGTCCGGGAGGGCGGCGACGCTGCGGCCGCGGTGTTCGACCCCCTGGAGCCCAGGCTGACCGTCATGGTCGAGCACCTGCTCTGGTGGGCTCGGGCACTCCGGACCGCGCGTCAGGCCTGAGCCGGCACGCCGCCCCGCTGGAGCGGCACCGGGCGGGGGCAGCCCGGCACCGCTCGCGGTCAGGCGGGAGGGAGGGCGACGTAGTGGCGCTCGGCCTCGGTGCGCTGCTCGTACAGGTCCCAGTACGTCCGGGCGATCGCGTCGGGCTCGGCCTCGGGTGGCCCTGAACCGATCCAGGCGCTGATCGCGACGTGCGCCGCGTACACGCCGCGCTCGGCCACCACCGGGTGGAGGTTGAGGATCCAGTTGCGCAACGCGGCGGCCGCCGCATTGACGTTGCCCATCATCGGCACGGGGCTCACGGACCCGCCACCGGTGGTGAACAGCAGCGTCCCGGCGCCGCGGTCGAGCATCGCGGGAAGCACCTGCCGCGCGACGCGCAGCGCCCCGTAGAGGTAGAAGTCGACCTGGGGCTGCACGGACTCGGGCGTGGTGGCGAGCACGTCGGTCATCTCGGTCCCCGGTCCGGGAGTGTGCGGCGCCGGGGAGAACTCGAGCACGTCGACGTCGCCGAACCGGTCGACGATGCGACCGAAGGCAGCCTCGATCGACCCGACGTCGAGGATGTCGGCCGCGAAACCGGCCGCCTCGACGCCCTGTTCCGCGAGCAGTGCGGCGAGGTCGTCGACCTTGCTCTGGGTACGGGCGACGAGCGCGACCGAGAAGCCCTGGGCCCCGAAGACCTTGGCGATGGACAAGCCGAGCCCCGGACCGGCCCCGACGATGGCGATGGTGGGCATCAGGCGACCTCGACCACGATCTTGCCGAGGGTGCCGGCGCCGAACGCCTCGAGCGCCTGGGCCGCGGACTCGAGCGGGTAGGTCGCCTGGATCACGGTGCGCACGTCCCCCGCGAGCTGGGCCTGCGCGAGCCTCGTGAGCGTCTCGCGCGTGGGGACGGCGTACACGGGAACGACCGTCGCGTGGTCGGCCGGCACCTGGTCGGGCGACTGCAGGAGCGTCGAGACGAGCACCCCGCCCGGGCGCACCGTCGCGAGCGCCGCGGCGGGGTCGCCGGCGAGGTGGATCGCGACATCGGCGAGCCCGCCGACGGCGTCGCGCACCTGGGCCGCGAGGTCACCGGTGCGGTCCACGACCACGGCCGCCCCGAGCCCGGTCACGTGTGCCGCGTCGGCCCCGGTCGCCGTCGTCGCCACGACACGGGCACCAGCGCGGCGGGCGAGCTGGACGACGAACGACCCGACTCCGCCGGTCGCCCCCACGACGAGCACGGTCGCGCCCTCGAGCCCGCCGACCGCCTGCGCCGCGGCGTCGACCGCGTCGACGGCGGCCGTTCCCGCGAGCCCCAGCGCGCCGCCGACGGCGAACGAGACGTCGTCGGGCAGGGGCGCGATGCCGACCGCGGTGGGGACGGTCACGTACTCCCCGAAGGACCCGTCACCCAGGAAGTCCTTGGTGACGACACCGAAGACGCGGTCGCCCACCGTGTAGTCCCCCACCTCGTCGCCGACGGCGTCCACGACTCCCGCGAAGTCCTTGCCGACCACCACGGGGAACCGGTGCTCCATCGCTCCCTCCAGGTAGCCGGCGAGGACGGCGAGGTCGAAGCCGTTGACCGACGCGGCGTGCACCCGGACCCGGACCTCGCCGGGCTGCGGGGTGGGGGTCTCGGTCTGGACGATCTGGGCCGGTGCCCCGTGCTCCGGCATGGCGATGACGCGCATCAGTGTCTCCTGGTTCCCTCGACAAGTGGAGGATTGCCTCCGGTCCACCGGAACACCATATATGGAGGCTATATTCCACTTGCTAGGGTGGAGACCATGGGAGCACCGGAGCACGACCTGCGCAAGGACGCCCGGCGCAACCGTGCGGCGATCCTCGACGCCGCGGCGCACGTCTTCGCCGAGCAGGGCACGGACGTACCGCTGGAGGAGATCGCGCGCGCCGCAGGTGTCGGCATCGCGACGCTGTACCGCCGGTTCCCCACCCGCGACGCACTGGTCGAGGCCACGCTCGAGGACACGATGCGCCGCTACGCCGACCGGACCGACGCGGCGCTCGAACGCGCGCAGACCGACCCGTGGGGCGCGCTGGCAGACTACGTGCAGTTCATCTGCGCCCAGCAGGCCGCCGACCCCGCGTTCTCCGACGCCCTCCAGGCGCCGCTGCGCGGCTCGGCGCTGTTCGCCGAGGACCACGCCCGTGCGTTCCGTTCTTCGGTGCGCCTGATCCACAAGGTCAAGGCCGCCGGAGTCGTGCGCCCGGACCTCGACCACTCCGACCTCTACCTGTTGACCCTGTCCAACGGGGCGGTCGCCCGGGTGACGGGACGCTCCGCCCCCGACGCATGGCGCCGCGTCGCCGGCTACTTCCTCGACGGCTTTCGTGCCGACGACGCGCCCCGCCCGACCCTGCCCCCGCCCGACCGCGGCCTGCGCCCGTCGCGGAGCAGGTCAGCTCCTCACGGCTGACCGAAGGTCGAGCCCGCCGGGCTGCTACCTCTTCACCTCACCGTCATGGTCGTGCTCGCCTTCGACGACGTCGCCGTCGACGAGCCACCGTAGGCGACCGTGACCTTGTACGTGCCCTTGTCGAGCTTCGGCAGCGTGAGGGTCGCCCTGCCCTTCGCGGTGAGGGCGACCCGCTTCGACACGACCGTCCTCGTGGTCTTCGTCGTCGTCTTCTTGCCGTGCTCGACCACGGTCTTCTTCACCGTGTGGCTGACCTTGACGACGACCGAGCCCGACGGCGCGACCGTCGAGACCTTCGCCGTGACCGTCGCGCGTCGCGTGTGCTGGGGCGACTTCGGAGACACCGAGACCGTGGTCCTCGAGGAGGCCTTGATCACCTTGAGCTTCACCGTGTCCGTCGAGGCCTTGAAGACCTTGTCCCCCGCATAGGTGACCGTCAGGGTGTGCGTGCCGACCTTCAGGTTCTTCGAGAGCGTGACCGTCACCTTGCCCGACGACAGCTTCCCGGACCCCACGAGGCTCGTGCCGTCCGTGACACGAACGGTTCCGGTGGGCCTGCCACCGCTCCCGGTGACCTTCACGGTCACCTTTGCGGCCTTCCCGTAGGTGACGCTCGACGACGAGACCACCGCCGCCGTGGACGTGCCCTTGAGGACCACCCCCGCCGCGGGGACCGTGGCGGCGTTGAAGGCCTCGACGTTCCCGGCCGTGTCCACCGCACGGTACTGCACCGTGGACGCGGTGGAGCCGACCCCGACCGGCTTCGAGTACGCGAGCCACGAGCCCGACGTCCCCACCCGGTACTGGATCCGTCCGACGCCGGAGGTGTCGTCCGCGGCACGCAGAGCCACGGTTCGCGCCTTCGCGTCCACCGTGGCGTTCGACACCGGCGCGGCCGTGTCGACCTTCACCACGGTCGAGGTCACGTCCGACACGTTCCCGGCGCCGTCCGTCGCCCGGGCCCGCACCGTGTGCGTCCCCTCGCCGGTGACGTCCACAAAAGCCGTGCCCGCCGCCGCCCCCGCGACCCAGTCGCCGCCGTCGACGGAGAGCTCCGTCGACGCCACCGCCGTGTCGTCCGTGCCCGACGCCGTCACCGTGACCGGCGACGTCACGAACCAGCCCGCCGCGCCGTCCGGCTTCGTGGGCGACGTCGACAGCGCCACGGTGGGCGCCGTGGTGTCGGGCTGCGCGTAGACCTGGACCTCGACGAGCCCGGCGGCCCAGTCGGCCTCGTTCCCGTTGTGGTCGTTGACGACCTTCGAGACGTTGACGCGCACGTACCGGTACGTGCCGGTGAGGGCGCTCGACGTGAATCCGACCGTCCTGTTCGCCGACGCCGGGACGAGGGTCGTCCAGGTGTCGCCGTCGGTGCTGCCCTGGACCGTGTAGCCGCTGTACGTCTCCGAGCCGTTGTAGCTGCGGAACGCCAGGTCGATCCGGGAGAGCGGGTATCCCCGCTGCAGGTCGACCGTCCAGGAGAACGGGACGGACGACGGCTGGTAGAAGTTCGTGTTGTCCCCGCTGGTGTTGAGGTTGAACACGTTGCCGTCGTTCGCGGCCTCCGCCGCGTGGTCGCCGGACGCCGCTTCCGACGCCTCGACGGGCTTGCCCTCGGACACGAGGGTGTCCTGCGGGAGGGTGAGCTCGCCCGACGCGTCGTCGAGCGACCAGCTCGGCTCGTAGCTCATCGACACGGTCGGCGAGTCGCCCGTCGTGCCCGAGAACTGCAGCGGGAGCCAGACGTAGGTCGAGGTGCCGAGCGCGGCCGGCTTCCACCGATCACCCATGTAGACGTACTGCGTGGTCCCTGCGCCCGTCTGGATGGGGAGGATGTTGGTCGGCTGGCTGTAGAACGTCGTGTTGTTCCCGATCGGCTGGGGGTCTGACCAGCCGTCGGGGTCGGAGATGTCCTTCGTGGACGAGTACATCGCCTGGTTCGGGTACCAGCCCGACTGGCTCGACGTGATGATGACGTAGTAGTCGCCGACCTTGACGAGCGCGGGCGCCTCTCGGCGGTCGCCGGCGAACAGGAGGTACGAGTTCTGCCAGTCGACGTCGAGGTAGTCGTCCGTGAGCGGGTACACACGCATGTTCTCGCCGTCCTGCGTGGAGACGAGATACGCGTCGCCGCTCGTGGGGTCGGTGAAGACCGTGACGTCGCGGGAGCCGTAGCCCCACAGGTCGTCGCCACCGGTGTAGGTGGGGTCGGCGTCGGGAGTCGTGACGTGGCCGGCACCGGGACGGAAGTCACGCAGGAACGTGTAGTCCCCGGCCACCGTGCTGCTCTTGGCGACCATGAGGTGCGACGCCGAGTAGTCCGTCGATCGCTCCCAGTGCGCCCACAGGACGAACTCGTCGTCCTTCGCGTTGTAGAGGAGCTTGGGCCGCTCGACGTTCGCGTCCGCGAGCTCAGGGCTGCTGTCCGGGGTCAGGATGTCCTTGACGTACGTCCAGTTCGTGAGGTCCTTCGACTTGTAGAGGCTGATGCCCTCGAACCGCGTCTGGTCGTCCTTCTTGTTCTCCCCGACCCAGTAGTACCAGCCGTCGTGCTGCAGGATGTTCCCGCCGTGGCCCTGGATCATGTTCCCGTCGGTGTCGTACCAGGTCGACCCGACCGGCACGGTCGAGTAGCCGTCAGCCGGGACGGGCTCGATGTCGTACGCGGCCGAGGCCACCGGGGACAGGGTCCCGTTCCGGAAGGCGATCGCCTGCAGGGTCTGGGACGACGACACCGTGACCGGGCCGGCGTACAGCGACCCGTTGGTGCGCGACGGCGTCGTGCCGTCGGTCGTGTAGTAGATCGCGGCGCCCTCGGTGGTGGTCGCCAGGGAGACCGTCTGCGCGGTCTTGTAGACCCCGCCCTTGACGTCGATCGTCGGTGCCTCGACCGACACCGGCGGGCTGACCTCGATCTGCCCGCTCGCGACCGCGAGCCAGCCGATGACGGGCGCCTCGGAGCCGCCCGCGATCGACACCGTCATGGTGACGGGCCCTGCGGTCGTGACCTCGAAGGCGTGCGACGCGACCGCGGTCGTCGTGTACGGCGCCTTGCTGCCGACGGTCACGTCGTCGGCGACGGTCGTGGCCTTCCCGGCCGCGTCGGTCACGGTGACCTTCATCTGCCGCGGCCCCGTCCACCACTCACGGAACCCGGCCGTGAGCGTGTGCGTGCCGACCGGGAGGTCGGAGAGCGTGTAGACGATCTGCTTCGAACTCGACCCGCTGCCGAGCGCGTACCAGCCGTTCGAGTCCTTGTCGCCCGGCGTCGAGCTCGGGTTCCCGCCGACCTGGCTCGCGTCGTAGCCCCACGTGCTGTCCGCCGTCCTGGCCTGGTCCGGGACCCGGTTGAGGAGCGCGTCCCCCTCGAGGGCGGCGACGCCGTCGTACGCGGGCGAGTCGAACGCCCCCGTCGTTCCGCTCGAGTCGATGAAGTACTCGAGCCCGTCGGGCACGACCTCGACCTGGGCAGTCACGTCGAGCGAGTCCTCGACCGTCCCGTACACGGTCATGGTCTGGTAGTTGTCGGTGAAGGTGTAGCCGTCGAGGTCCCAGACCACGCTCGCGTCGCGCGTTCCACCCGCTTCCGTGGTGACGGCCACGGTCGAAGGCAGCTGCGGTTCACCTCCGGATCGAACGGCGACGTCCACGGGCTTGGCGAGGGCGAGCGGGGCGGACAGGCCAGCGGCCCGAGCAACAGCCTCCGTGCCCGGAACTGGCGCGACGGAGAGCGCAGCCGCCAGCGCGAGGAGCGCGAGGCCGCCCACGGCAGTCCTGGCGACGCGTCGCGGCCGGCGAGGGGAGATCGGGATCGTCATCGAGCATCGACCTTCGTGTTCTAGCGACGCGGCCGGGGGCTGCGTAGCGAGGAAAGCAACATGGCAACGTCACCATCTGCGATGGTGACGTTATCATCGCGCGAGGTCGGCGTCTATGCCCTGTACCCGAAAGAGGTGGTGCCCCCGCCACCTGGGGTGGCGGGGGCACCATCGTCGGGTGCAGGTCGTCCTACGGGGTGACCTTGACCGTCGTGCTGGCGGACGACGCGGTGGCCGAGGCCGAGCCCGCGTACGCCGCCTTCACCGTGTAGGTGCCCTTCGGGAGCTTCGCGAGCTTCACGGTCGCGACACCCTTCTTGTTCACCGCCACGGTGTGGGTGGACACGGTCTTGGTCTTTCCGTTGACCTTGTGGGTCACGGTCACCTTGACCTTGCCCGACGGCTGCACGGTCTTCACCGTCGCGGTCACGACCGCGCGCTTCGAGACCGTGACCTTCTTCGGGGTCACCTTGACGCTCGTCGTCGACGAGGCCTTGGTGACCTTGACCTTCACGGTGTCGCTCGACGCCTTGAAGGACGTGCTGCCCTGGTACGTCACCTTGAAGGTGTGCGTTCCGACGGACAGCGTCTTCGGCAAGGTGATGGTCGCCTTGCCCGACTTCAGGGTCGCCGAGCCGCGCGAGGTCTTGCCCTCAGCCACCTTCACGGTCCCGGTCGGGGTTCCGCCCTTGCCGGTGACCTTGACAGTGACCTTGGCCGACTTCCCGTACGCCACCTTGGCCGACGAGACGGACGCCGACGTCGTGGACGCCTTGACCTGCGGGACCGTCGGGTTGGAGATCGTGAAGGAGACGTTCTTCTCGGTCGTCTTGCCGTTGGTACCGACCGCGTCGATCTTCAGGCCGTACACGCCGTTCGGGAGCGCCGTGGTGTCGACCACGAGCTTCGGGTGCAGACCGCTGTTGGTCGAGCCCGGAGCCTTGGTGTTGTCGGTGACCCACTGGTGCGTCGAGCCCTGGTTGAGCTCGATGTACGTGTAGGCCACGTCCTTTGCGTCGCCGCCGAGGTCCACCGTGAAGGTCTGCTTGCCCTTCACCGTGGCGCCGTCGGAGACCGACACCTTCGTGATCTGCGGACCGCTCGCAGCGACCACGAGGCCCGTGATCGCGTCGTCGATCTGCTTGGTGGCGGCATCGACGTCGGCCTGCTCGAGGTCGGGGTCGTCGACCTGGGCGAGAACGTCCTTTCCGTGGTCGACGGCGTCCTGCAGTGCCTTGACCGACTCAGGCGTGTAGTTCGCCGACTGGTCGAGCTTGGTCTGCCCGTCGTCGATCGCCTTCGCGAGCGCGGTGAAGTCCACCGAGGGTGCCGAACCGATGGTCTGCAGATGCTTGATCGCGTCGGTCAGCTGGGTTGCCGCCGTGTCGACCTCCTCCTGCGTGTGGGTCGTCGCCGTGCCCTGTTCCTGGAGCTCGTCGAACAGTCCCTGCGCAGCCGTCAGCTTCGCGCCGAGAGTCTCGAGGCTCTTGGCGGTGAAGACGTCCGTCATCGTCGAGAGCGTCGTGCCCTGGGCGATGCCGGCCTGGAGGGCCGTGACGTCGAGCGGGATGAGCTTCTTGGCGCTCACGGTCAGCTCGTACAGGCCGCGCGACCAGGCCTGGCCGGTCTTGCCGTGCGACATGTCGACGTTGTCGACGTTGCTGTACTTCACGTAGCGGTACGTGTCACCGACCAGGTTGTGCGCCTGGAAACCCGGGACGTTGTTCTGCTTGTTGTTGACGATGATCTTCCAGTTGGTCGGGTTGCCGTTCGCGTCCACGTCGTTGGTGGCGTAGATGCCGTAGCGGTGCGCGTTGTCCGAACCGCCCACCGACTTGAACGAGAGCCCGATCGTGTCGAGGTCGCGCTGCTGCCCGAGGTCGAGGGTGATGAAGAAGTCGTTACCCGTGCCCTGGTACAGCTCCTCGTTGCCGTCGTAGTTATCGAGATCCCAGTCCCTGCCGTCGAAGGCCTTCTTGATGCTGTAGTTGCGGACGACACCGGCGTCCTTCAGCGAGGACTTCTTGATCGACGACGGGTCGGAGACCTGGCTGGGATCGCGGATCAGATTGCCGTCCGCGTCCTTGAGGGGCTTCCCGTCGATGCCGAGCAGGTAGCCGGACCCGTCGGTCCAGGTCGACGTGTCCGGCTTGCTGTCGCCGGTCGTGCCGTCGAAGCAGGTCTGCCACCCGTTGTCGTCTGGGATGTCGCACTTGGTCGGGTCGAACCGCTGCTCCTCCTGGTAGTCGATCACACGCGGCGTGTGGTTGTCCGGGTTCGCCTTGAACTCGTCCGTCTTCAGGTCGGCGTAGGTGTCCGGCACGTCGAACGCGATGTTCTCCTCGGTCGGGTCGGTCGTGACCGAGCCCTTGCCGTTCTCGTCCATCGTGATGTTGACCTTGCCGGCGTACTTCACCGTGACCAGGCCCTTGTCGGGCGCGTACACGGGGAAGCTCGACTCCTTGGCCTGCCCCTGGCTGTCGTGCCCGTCGACGTTGACCTTCTCGACTGACGACTCGGCCCCCGGGCCGTCGGCGTCGTCGTCGATCGTCATCGGCAGCCAGATCGTGAACGAGTCCTCGAGGTTGCCGACGGTCCAGTGGCTACCGCTGAACAGGTAGTCCGGGTCGTCCTTGGTACCGAGGTTGTAGACACCTCCGACCTGGCTGTTGTACGTGGTGTCGTCCGCGAACGGCTGGAGGTTCGTCCACGAGCCGCTTCCGTCGCGGTACCCGTACTTGTCCCGCGGGAACGCACTGTTGTCGAACCCGTCGGAGATGAAGTTGCCGCGGGTCCTCTGGTACTCGGCCTGGTTCTTGTACCAACCGGACTGGCCGGACGTCATCAGGTACAGGTGGGTGCCGTGCGGGCCGCGGATCAGCTGCGGAGCCTCACGGTGCTTGCCGACGTCGAGGTCGTACTCCTTGGTGCTGACCACGGCCGTCATGTTGTCGTTGAGCTGCCAGACACGCATGTACTGGTCGTCGGCCGCGGTGACGAAGTACGCCTTGCCGTCACCGCCGGAGGCAACCGTGTCGTTGATGATGGTGTAGTCACGGCTGCCGTAGCCGATGTTCTGCCCGTACCGAGCAGGCGTCGGGTCCGAGCCGTCCATCGTGTAGTAGACCTCGGTGCCGTACGTCGGCTCGAAGACCTTGACCTCCTCGTACCCGGGCAGGCTCTGGTAGCTGCCCGACGGGTGGGTCGACACGGGCTCGAAGATCGGGACCGCGTTGTACTCGTCGGTACCCTGCGCCGCATACCGGAAGGTCTGGGAGACGACGTCCGAGTACTTGACGTTGCCGGTCTCGTCGCTCCCGGTCTGCGTGGCCGCCTTGATGGTGAAGTCCCCGTCGACCAGCGCCGAGCCGGCGTTGTCCTTGGTCACCACGATCGGGTAGGGGTTCCATCGGGTGTTGTACGCGATGCGGTTCGGGTTCGCCGGGTCGGTCGGGTCGGAACCGTCGTTCGTCAGCCAGATGGTGCTGTCGTACGTGGCCGCGGAGGTGTTGGTCGCGTAGATGGCGTCGGCCTTCTGCGGATCCGAGTTGCCTCGGAGGACCAGAACGCCGTCGTTGTCGTTCTCGCTCAACCGCGGCGAGATCAGCGGCACGGCCGGCTTGTCGGCTCCCGCACCGTCGGACGGCTTGCTCGTGTCGAACGTCAGGACGTTGCTCAGCGTCTTCGAGGCGTCGATCGGACCGACCTCGGGGAAGATGTTGTCCTTGACGTTGGGGTCGTACGCACCGGCCACCGAGCTGTCGGCCTTCAGGAACGTGACCGTGTAGGTCTTCACGACCGACCCGTCGGTGCTCTGCACGGTGACGGTCGCGACGTAGCCGTTCGCCTCGCTGGGCTGGTCCACCGTGGCCGTGCCCTCGGCGTCCAGCGCCTTGACCTCGCCGATGTTCGCCAGGTCGGGCACCTTCACCTTGTACGAGAGCGTGGACGAGTCGAAGCCGGGGACCTTGGTCGCGTTGTCGCCGTAGGTGATGCCGCCCAGCGCGACCTTGCCGACGACGGTGGAGCCCGAGAACGTGATCTCGTTCGCCTTCATCCACTGGCCCTGCATGGTCACGCGCGCCTGGTCGAACGGGATCGACGGGTCGAGCGTCACGTCGTACGTGCCGACCTTCTTCGCGACGCTCGTGGTCCCGATCTGCTTCCACGTGCCGGCCGCCGTGCGGCCCTCGACAAGGATGCTGTCGGGCGCCTGCTCGGAGAACGTCACCGTGGCCTTGCCGCCCGCGACGTACCCCTGCCCGAACGCGAAGGTGGCTGCGGCGTCGGCCTGGTTCCAGGTCGACCAGCGCGACGCGGTGGTGGTGTCTCCGTCACAGACGTACGGCCCCGAGCTCTTCTCGGCGAACGAGACGTTGAACGACAAGTTCTCGTCGCCGGCGCACTGGGTGAACGTGAGGCCGGTGTTGCCGCCTCCCCCCACGGGGGCCTCGTCCGGGGTGACGACGGCGTCGATGCCGTCCGTCGTCTTGCCGACGTAGGCCTCGCCGTCGACGCCCGCAGCGTACTTGCCCTCGTCCGCCGGATTGTCGGTCTTGACCGCGGGGTAGCGGTGTACGTAGGACCCGGTCGACAGGTTGCCGTTGTCGCCGTTGGGGTCCTTCTTGGCTTGCGCGGCCGTCCAGGCGGTGGTGTCCCAGTCGGTCATGCGGACGGCCCTGGCGCTGAGGTGCAGGTCGTCCCGGAGATCCTGGAGCTGGAAGGTCCACCAGTTGCCGCTGCCGCCCGTGGCAGAGGTGCCGAAGCCCTCGTTGCCCGACAGGTTCCACCCCGCCTTCGTTCCCCACGTCACCGGGCTGACGCTGCTCCCGTTGACCGACGGGCTGCCCCCGTTGCTCGTGTTGTAGAGCTTGATGGTCTCCGGGTAGCTCGGCTGCGCTGGCTTCTCCAGCTTGTTGCCGTCCGCTCCGACCGTGTACGGGTCAGCGATGAGCTTGCCGACCCGGTCACCGAACGCGTCGGGCTTGTCCGTGTCGAGATCCGCTGCCGGGAGCACGCTGTCGTCGAGGCTCTTGACGTCGTGTCCGCCGTTCGCGTCCACCGTGGTCGCCCCGGGACGCTGGTGGTTCTGGTAGACCCGGTACGGTCCCGTGACCTTGTCCGCGATCAGGCCGAGTGTCTCGGACGCGTAGTAGTCCGAGTTCGTCTCCCAGTGGACCCAGACGATGAACTGCCCGTTCGGGGTCTGGGAGAACGCGACGCGTTCCTGCTTCGAGTTCGAGAACGGGTAGACCTCGACGCCGGTGTTCGGGTCGGTGAAGTGCGTGTCAGGGCTCGCGATGACGATCTCGTGCCCGTCGGCGTCGAGGACCGGCTTCTTGTGCGTCCAGTCCTTCCCTCCGTACAGCACCAGGTTGGACGAGCCGCCGGCCGAGGCCGCGATCGCGCTGCTGCCGATCGAATAGTAGGTGTCGCCGACCTTGACACCCGGTGCACTCATGGGCGTGCCGTCTTGCGTCTGGCCCGTCGAGTTGTCGACGACGAACGTCTGGGCTCCTGCGTCGTCCGCGTAGGCGGGCGCCTGTGCGACGCCGACCAGCGGCGCGGTCAGCGCCAGTCCGGCGAACGTCGCCACGCTTGGTACGACGAACCGAGACCTCGGCCGTCGACCCTGTAGGGACTGATGACTCAACGTAGTTCCTTTCCCAATTCCCCAATGAATGAGAACGAAGCGGGTGGACGGGTAGTCCGCGAAGCAGCGACGAGCCGTCGCACCCGTGAGATGGTCGAGCTACGAGCCGGCTGCTTCTCGCCGAGCCGGCGAACCCTCCTTTCCTCGTGGCGCCCCTGTCGCTCGTCCTGATCCGGCGGGTACCGCCTGCCGCCCGCTCTGGAGGCAGGCGCCGCCCATGGGCCGGAGGTGGCGACCGACGACGCGCGCTTCAGCCGCGGTGGTCGGGACGGTTCGGTGCCGGGCTCCGAGACCGTCAGATCGACCGACCTCCCGTCGCGGGGGCGGAGCCGGTGAGAACGACCGCGAGCGGGGCGCGCACAACTGATCGTCCGAACGTGATGGTTGGGCCTCACTGCCGCACACGGGGACCTCTCAGAGTCGTCGTCGACACCGATGTTGACGTCACCATGTTGACGTCAACATTGATAGTTGCAGATGCACCAGCCAAGCGCAAGAGGATGGTTCGAGTGGAACTGCCGGCCCTCGACCGCGTCGAACGATCGGGGGCCGGCAGGTTCGTTGGGCAGCAGGGCGAACCGGACTCAGCGAGTCGGCTGAGCTCCGCTACCGTCAGCAGCAGTCCGAGCGCGCCGTCGCAGAACACCGATGCCGTGCGGCGGCAGTGCGAGCGACCCGTCGGGGCGTCGCTCCCCGACAAGCGTCTCGCCGCCGAGGTCAGGCAGCTCGACGACGCCCTCAGTCCTGTTGATGAGGAACCAGAAGTCGTCCTCCCCCGTCGTACGCACCGCAAGCTCCACCGAACCCCGGGTCGCGGGCGGCAGCTCGCTCACGACGCCCGCGAAGGCCAGCAGATCGGGGAGGATCCGCCCGATGCCGTCCGGTCCGAGCTGGGTCGAGACGTACGTCGCCGAGCCGGCGTCCGTGGCTCGACGGGTGACGGCCGGCCGGCCGTCGAGGGTTCCCCCGCGGTACGAGACCAGCGGTTTGGCCGCGGGGTCGATCACGTCCACCGGTTCGGACCAGAGCGTGCCGCGCGAGCCGTTCTCGAGCTCGACGCTCGAGCCCGGTACGAGCGGGGCGAACTCCTCCACGCGGATTCCGAGCAGATCGCGTAGTGCGCCAGGGTAGCCACCAAGATAGACGTGGTCGTGCTCGTCGACGATGCCCGAGAAGTACGTGGTGACAAGATGCCCGCCGGCGTCGACGAACCGTCGCAGCCGCTCCGCCACGTCGGTCGGCACGACGTAGAGCGTGGGAGCCACGACGACCGTGTAGCCCACGAGGTCCGTTCCGAGCGGCACCACGTCGGCACGCACACCGGCATCGAGGAGCGCTCGGTACCAGTCGAACGCCTCCTGGCGATAACGCAGACGCGTCGTGGGGTGGGAGTCGAGCTCGCTTCCCCACCACGAGTCCCAGTCGAACAGGATCGCCACCTGCGCCGGCGCACGACGAGCACCCGCGAGAGGCTCCAGCCGTTCGAGAGTCGCGCCGAGCTGGACGACGGTCCGAAAGAGCTCGGAGTCCGGACCGGCGTGGGGCACCATCGCCGAGTGGTACTTCTCCGCCCCGGACGCGGAGGCACGCCACTGGAAGAAGCACACCGCGTCCGCGCCGTGAGCGACGTGCGCGAGCGAGTCCCGGAGCAAGGCCCCCGGCGCCTTGGGCAGGTTGACCTCCTGCCAGTTGACGGCGCTCGTGGCGTGCTCCATGAGATACCACGGCCGGCCGCCAGCGATGTTCGACGTCAGGTTCGCGGAGAAGGAGAGCTCGTCGAAGCCGCTCGGCCCGCCCTGGAAGTAGTGGTCGTTCGAGACGAAGTCGACGTCCTCCGCCCAGGCGGCGTAGTCCATGCCCTTCATGTCACCCATCACCATGAAGTTCGTCGTGACGGGGACGTCGGGCGTCAGTCGCCGGAGGACTGCGGCTTCGGCCTGCAGGTAGCCACGCAGGGCGTCGGACGAGAAGCGCTTGAAGTCGAGCTGCTGGGTCGGGTTCGGGTGCGTCGGTGCCTGACGCGGAGGGAGCACCTGCGACCAGTCGCTGTAGGCCTGGGACCAGAACGCCGTCCCCCACGCGTCGTTGAGTGCCGCCACGGTGCCGTAGCGCGCCCGGAGCCACTCCCGGAACGCGCTCGCCGCGTCGTCCGAGTAGTCGTAGATGTTGTGACAGCCGAGCTCGTTGGAGACGTGCCAAGCAGCCAGCGCGGGGTGATCGCCGTAGCGCTCGGCCATCGCCGCGACGAGCCGCAGCGCGTGCTCGCGGAACACCGGAGACGTTGGCCGCCAGTGCTGGCGCGATCCCGGCCACAGGGTCTCGCCGTTCACGGTCACCGGGAGGATCTCGGGGTGCTCCGTGGTCAGCCACGGCGGAGGCGACGCGGTCGCCGTCGCCAGGTCGACCGCGATCCCGTTCTCATGGAGCAGGTCCATGATCTCGTCGAGCCACGAGAAGTCCCAGGTGGCCCGGGTCGGCTGCAGGCGTGCCCAGCTGAACACCGCGAGCGTCACGATGTTGACGCCCGCCTCACGCATGAGACGGACGTCGTCGCGCCAGACTTCCCGAGGCCACTGCTCCGGGTTGTAGTCAGCGCCGTACGCGACGCGCGGCCGCGACTCGCGCGCGCCCCGGTCGGGCCAACGCAGCCAGCGCGGCTGGGCGGGGGGTGTCATAGAAGTTCCTCCGAACGTGACTCGAGGTGCGACCGATCGACCGGCCGCCGGTGGTGCGGGGCTGCGCGACAGACTCGCGCAGCCCCGCCCGTCGGCTACTTGTTGACCGAGAAGCCCTGCTGGTTCCCGTAGTCGACGAGGGCGTCCTGCCAGCCCTTCAGACCCTCGGTGAGCGGCGTGCTCGAGACCCACGCCTTGCCGGCCGAGTCAGCGAAGACGCTGTTCGCGTAGACCTGGAAGGGGAGGTACTGCCACCCCGTGAGGACGTCGCCCGCAGCCTGCGAGAGAACCTCGTTGACCTTCTGGCCGCCGAAGTAGGGAAGCTCCTTGCCGGTGAAGTCCGGCGAGTTCACGTCGGCCGTGGTCGCGGGGAAGGCACCGCCGTCGATGCGGATCTTGACGCCCGGTCCCGAGGTCGCGTAGTCGATGAACTTGTCGGCCAGCGCGGCGTTCTTGCCGGCCGCCGTCGGGATCGCCAGGGACGAGCCGCCGTTCTCGGAGTTCGCCTTGTCACCTGCGCTCCACTGCGGCATCGGCGCGACCCGCCAGTCGCCCTTGCCTCCGGGGACGCCCGACTCGAGGTTGGCCGGCATCCAGGCGCCGGTCAGCAGAGACGCGATCGTGCCGTCGCCCAGGCCCTTGTACCACTCGTCGCTCCAGCCGCTGATCGGAGCGATCAGCTTCTGGTCGATGAGCTGCTGCCAGTACGTGGCGAACTTGTTCGAGCCGTCGTCGGCGAGGTTGATCTTGACGTTGGTCCCGTCGACCTGGAAGGGGTGACCACCTGCCTGCCAGATCATGCTCATGGTCAGACCGGCGTCGCCGGTGTCGCTCGTGATGTACGCCTTCGGGTCGGCCTCGTGCAGCTTCTTGGCGTCCGCGAGGTACTCGTCCCAGGTCGTCGGGACGGTCAGACCGTACTTGTCGAAGACCTTCTTGTTGTAGAACAGCGCCATCGGCCCCGAGTCCATCGGGAGCCCGTAGATCGCGTCGCCCTGCTTGACCGAGCTCCACGGACCCGGGGTGAACGTGCCGTCGAGCTTGTCAGCCCCGTACTGCGTGAGGTCGGTCAGCGACTTCCCGTACGCGAACTGCGGCAGCGCGCCGTACTCGATCTGCGCGACGTCGGGCACGCCCTTGCCGGCCTTGATCGCGTTCTGGAGGGCGGTGTACTCGTCGTTGCTCGTGCCCGCGTTGACGAGATTGACGTGGATGTCGGGGTTCTCCTTCTCGAAGCTCGCCACGACAGCCTTGAGCGTCGGCTCCCAGGCCCAGACGGTGATCGAGCCCGATGTGGGCGCCGCGGACGGCGCAGCGCTCTTCTCGTCCGAGCCTGAGCCCGAGCTGCACGCGGCGAGCGCCACGGACAGGACTCCGACGGCGGCCGCGCTTCGCAGCACGGTGCCGAACTTGTTGCGGTTCATGCGAGGGCCTCACTTCGTTGTAGGGGTTGGTGGTGACGTGAACATGCAGTCGAAAAGTTCAGGACGGTCCGGATCGCGCTCATGCCCTACTCCTTGACGGACCCGGCGGTGAGCCCGGACTGCCAGTACCGCTGGAGGAACAGGAAAGCGATGATCAGGGGCAGGATCGTCAGCAGCGAGCCGGTGATGACGAGATTGAAGATGGCTTGGCCACCGACCGTCGACGCCTGCTGGTTCCAGGCGTTCAGGCCCAGCGTCAGCGGGTACCAGTGCGGATCCTTCAGCATGATCAGCGGAAGGAAGTAGTTGTTCCAGGTCGCGACCATGGTGAACAGCAGCACGGTCACGATGCCCGGTGCCAGCTGCCGCAGGCTGATCTGCAGAAACGTCCGCAGCTCACCGGCGCCGTCCATGCGCGCGGCCTCGAGCAGCTCGGCAGGAACGGCATCGGTCGCGAAGGTCCACATGAGATAGAGCCCGAACGGGGAGATCAGCGTCGGGATGATGACGGCCCACGGCGTGTTCGTGAGCCCGAGCTGGCTGAACATGAGGAACGTCGGTACAGCGAGCGCAGTACCGGGGACTGCGACCGCGCCGATGACGACGGCAAAGACGGCGCGCTTGCCGGGAAAGCTGAACTTCGCCAGCCCGTAGCCCCCGAGGACCGCGAGGAGGGTCGCCCCGCCCGCCCCGGCCACCACGTAGAGCACGGTGTTGACGAACCACCGGACGAAGGCGCCGTCGTCGTAGCTCAACGTTTCCTTGATGTTGCTCCAGAGCGAGAAGTCGCTCGAGAACCACAGGCCGAAGGAGTCGAACAGTCCGGCCTGGCTCTTGGTCGCGCTGATGAGAAGCCAGACCAGCGGCACCAGGGCATAGATGAGCACGAGGCACGTGAGCACCGTGAGCGTGACGCTCCGGCGGGGCCGGTCGACGGTGTGGTGCCGACGTCGGGGCGCGGCTTGGACCGAACGCGTGGCACGGGCCGAGAGAGTGGTGGTCGCCATCGGTCAGCTCTCCTTCCGCATGCCGCGCAGCTGCACCACGTAGGCGACAACCATGGTGATGATTCCCATGATGATGGCCACGGTCGCTGCATAGTTGTACTGCTGACCCGCGAACGAGAGCGTGTAGGCGTAGAAGTTCGGCGTGAAGTAGCTCGTGATCGCGTTCGGCGCGAGCGACTTGAGGATGCTCGGCTCGTTGAAGAGCTGGAAGCTGCCGATGATCGAGAAGATCGTCGCGATGACGAGCGCTCCACGGATTGCCGGGATCTTGATGTACCGGATGATGCGCCACTGCCCCGCACCGTCGATCTCGGCGGCCTCGTACAGGGACGGCGAGACCACTCGGAGCGCGGAGTAGAAGATGAGCATGTTGTAGCCGACGAACTCCCAGGTCACGATGTTGCCGATCGAAGCCAGGATCCAGCTCGGCGACAACAGGTTGGGCAGCGTGACGTTGAAGGCGTCCTCGATGTTGCCCACGAGACCGAACCGAGGACCGTACATGAAGCCCCACATGAGGCTCGCGACGACGGCCGGCACTGCGTACGGCATGAAGATCGTGATGCGGAAGAAGCTGCGTCCGTAGAGACGCCCCGAGTCGATCGCGAGCGCGACGAGCAGCGCGATACCGAGCATGATCGGGACCTGTACCACGAGGAACAGCGCGACCCGCGCGAACGACGACCAGAAGTTCGGGTCGGTCAGCGCCTCTCGGTAGTTCGCGATCCCGACGAACGAGTTCCCGCCGATCAGCTGGTTGCGGAACAGGCTCAGGTAGATCGAGTACGCGATCGGTGCGAGGAAGACGAGGGCGAAGATGATCATGAACGGCCCTACAAAACCCCAACCGGTCCACCGCCGTCGGGTGGAAGGTGGCCTGCGCCGTCGCGCGCGCTCCGGTGGAGCGAGCACAGCCTCAGACGTCGTCGTCATCTGTCATCCTCGATCGTCGTCCCGTCAGCTGGTGACGTCACCATCATCAACTTCAACGAGATGTTTGCGTAAACATCGGTAGCCCGATCTTGCACCCTCGCAGCAGGATGGTCAAGTGTCCCGGGTCACGATTTGGCCACGGCCAAGCCGCCCACGTCGGCCGGCCACGCGTGCACGATCGCGCGCTCGCCTCACGGGAGCGTGGAACCGATTCGAGCACGTCGCACCGAGGTCAGCCGGCCCGGGGTGCTGGGGGCGGGGCCGTGCTACCGCGCACCACCAGGGGCGCCGGGACGGCGCTGCGGTAGTCCGTGAGAGACTCGCCGGCCCGGATCTGCCTGAGCACCAGGTCCACGAGCTCGCTGCCGATCCGGTGGAAGTCCTGGCGCACCGTGGTCAACGGCGGCCACAGATAGTTCGCCAGCGGGATGTCGTCGAACCCGACCACGCTGATGTCGTCGGGCACTCGGATGCCTCGCTCCGCGAGCGCCCGCATGAGGCCGGTGGCCATCTCGTCGTTGGCCGTGAAGACCGCAGTAGCCTCACCCTCGTCGGCGATGCGCTGCCCGAGCTCGTAGCCGGACTGCGCCGACCAGTCCCCCCGCAGCAGCGCCGGCACGGGGCGTCCCGCATCCTTCAGACACCGCCGCCACGCCTCGACGCGGAGCTCGGCGGGCCCCGAGTCGGGAGGGCCGGCCAGATGGTGCACGGTCCTGTGGCCCAGGCCCAGCAGGTGCTGCACGGCAGCCTGGGTTCCCCCCACCTGGTCGGCGCCGACTGCGGGGTGATGGCCGATGAACCGGGAGTCCGAGACCGCTACCGGCATCCGCGGCGGCAGCGCGAGCATGGTGGGCGTCGCCGTCTCTGCCCGGATGATGATCAGACCGTCGATCGACTGGTGCGTGAGCCGTTGCACGGCCGCCGTGACGTCAGACGAGGACGGCGTCTGCACGTCGACGAGGCTGATCGTGTACTCCTCGCGCCGCGCGGCCTCGACCACCGCCTCGACCGTCCTGGACTCGCCCGTACGGGCGAGCTGGTGGGCGATCACGCCGATCGCGCCGAAGCTGCCGTTGCGCAACGCTCGCGCGGCGTTGTTCGGTGAGTAGCCGAGCTCTTCCATGGCGTCGAGCACCCGCTGACGCGTGTCCGGCCGCACGTTCTCCGCGCCGGTGGACACCCGGGACACGGTCTGGGCCGAGACTCCCGCCACGCGCGCCACGTCGCCGATGGAGGGCCCGGTGCGTACCCGGCCCGTGCGCAGACGCGCGGGCCTCTGCTCGTCCTGCGCCATGCGACCGATCATAGCGATGGTGACGATGCCATTCGTGCACCTCGCGGACCTCACGCTGTTGACAGCGGGGTTCTGCGCATGCGAACGTCACCATGGAACACTCTGGTGACGTAAACATCGCCACCTGCGACCCGAGTCACGAAGAAGTGGACGTGGCGGAAGCACTTTCTGCCCGTCGGGTCCGGCGGCGCGCTCGGTCGCGCCGACCGGGTCGTCGTCCGAGCACCCGGAGGCCCTCATGCACCCGCACCAGCGACGCCAGACGATCCTCGAGTACGTCCGTGCCCACGGCGTCGCATCGCTCCACGAGCTCGCAGACGCCGTCGGCGCGTCCGAGGCGACGATCCGGCGCGACCTGCGCGAGCTCGACGCCGAGGGGCTGCTCCGCCGCCACCGCGGCGCCGCCTCCTGGCCGGAGACCCTCGCGGGCGTGTCGCAGAGCGCCGTCCGGCCTGGCGACGCGGCCGAGACCGGGTTCGGCCCGATCGCTGCTGAGGCGGCGCGTCTCGCCGCATCCGACGATGCCGTGGCCGTCGGGGCAGGTCCGGGCACGCGCGAGCTCGCCCGCGAGCTCGCGCGGACCGCCGGGCTCACGGTCGTGACGAACTCGCTCGTGGTCGCGCTCGAGCTGGCCACGTCCGACGTCGAGGTCATCGTGACCGGGGGTACCGCCGACGGAGGGCAGCTCGCCCTCGTGGGGACCGCCGTCGAGGAGTCTCTGCGGGCCATCCGCGTGCGCCGGGCGTTCGTCTCCGCCGACGGGATCACCGCGGACCGAGGGCCGTCGATGCGCAACCCGCAGCTCGCCTCGACCACCCGGGCGCTGATGGCCTGCGCGCAAGAGACCGTCGTCCTCGCGATCCATGACGCCGTCGGCGTCGACAGCACGATCTCGCTGGGGCCCGTCGAGTCCGTGACCCATCTGGTCACGGACCTCGACGAACCCGACGACGCGCTCGACGCGCTCCGCCGTGCGGGCGTCGCGGTGCGCACCACCAGCGAGCCTGGCGATCCGGCAGAGCCGCACGAGAGGCCCGCCGAGCTCGTGGCTCTCTGAGCCCGGCGAGCGCCCGGCGCGGGCCCCGGATCGGGGCTCGCGCTGTCGCGTGCGCGCGCTGCGCGCTACCGGTTCGGGTCCCCCGCCCCGGACGCTCGATCCTCGCTCGCCAGTCGTCGGCACGGTCGATGGTCAGCGTGCCGTCCTTGATCGTCGCCGGCTGGATCACATAGCTGGAGTCACCGATGACGAATCCGTGGTTGGGGTTGAACCACTGGTCGCCGATGTAGAGATACTGCCCCTTCTTCTCGTCGATCGGCGCGATGTTCGAGCTCTGCGAGATGAAGATCGAGCCGCTCTCGAGACCGACCGCGGGAGTGCCCTTGACGGTGTAGGGCCCGAGGAAGCTGTCCGCGACGGCGTAGGTCCCACCGTTCGGCACCCAGCCCGACGTCCCTGAGTACATCAGGTAGTACTTGTCACCCTGCTTGACCGGCGCGGGGGCCTCGTGATCACCCGACAGCAAGGAGTTGAACGTCGCACCGTCTGCCACGTCCGTACCTGCGGCTGCGCACGAGGTGCCCGCCGTGCTGTCAGCACCGCACCGCTCCCACGACACGAGACCCGTGGAGGTCTTGTTGAGCAGGGCCCCGTAGAGCTGCCCGTTCCCGTCCGAGGTATAGACCACGTACGCGTCGTCGACGCCGTCGTGGTTCTTGTCCACGCCCTTGTCGACCAAGACGTTGAGGTCACGCGACTGTCCGTAGCCGTCGTCCCAGTCGTCCGCGCCCGTCAGACCACGCAGCGAGTCCAGCCGGAACGAGCCGAGGTACTTGTACGGCCCTGCGGACCCTTCCCGACGGAGATCGCGACTCCCGCGCGCGCCTTCGAATAGCTGTCTGCGGCGGGGTCGCCGCGGGTGGGGCCGTCGGCGTGGAACCAGAGGACGTACCGGCCGTCCGGGTTCCGCATCAGCTTCGGTCGTTCGATGACGACGTAGTCGGCGGTGTCGAGGTCGAACTTCGGAAGGGAGGCGACGTCGCCCGGGCTGTCGATGTCGTACTGCCACTTGTCGTCCTTGAACCGGCTGAAGTCCTTGCCATACACCGCCTGGTAGCCCGGGTCCTTGGCGATGCTCCGCGCCGTGCAGCGGCTGAACACGCTCGTGCGGTCCGCGACCTTGGCGTCGTAGTCCGCCCCGTCCGTCGCCGTCTGGAGGACGATGCCGTGAGACGTCCAGTTGTACAGGTCCTTGGAGCTGTACAGGTGCACGCCGATCGGATAGACGCCCTGGCTCTTGTCCTCGCCGACCCAGTAGAAGGTGTCGCCGAGCTTCTGGATCTGGCCTCCGTGCGCCTGGATCGGGTCGCCGTCGGTGTCGAACTGCTCCATCGCACCACTCGCGCCGGGGAGCGCCCGGTACGCATAGCGGTAGCGGACCCCGTCGAACGCGTCCCGCACCGCGGCGTACGCCGCGTTGATCTTCGTGACGTCGGTGCTGCGCAGCGCGACCAGCAGGGCTGCCTGCACCCTGGCTCGGCCCAGCGCGACGAGGTCCTTG